>Ga0209647_1001935_pt1 | contig 17070 bp, 10 predicted proteins | sample GraSoi_2013_60cm_FD_185827 | JGI IMG/M metagenome (GOLD analysis project Ga0209647, IMG submission 185827) | Grasslands soil microbial communities from the Angelo Coastal Reserve, California, USA - Sample 9_17_2013_60cm (SPAdes) (version 2) | ecosystem: Environmental > Terrestrial > Soil >...
GTTCTACAAGCTTCACTCCCTAAAGATCTGGATGAAGACGACCAGAGGCAACTTATGTTGCAACACACCGCAGTCTATCGAGAAGCGAAAGCAGCTTTCGATGCTGTTGTCGAAGAGATCCATATAGCCCAGGACCCTGCTGACTTCTTCATTGACATACTTGATAGCGCAAAAATCATAGAAGCCGTGGAGCACTGTGGCCAGGGGCATACTCTCGTCTACCTGGTGGCCACACCATGGGGAGGTGTAGCGGTGGCTATACATGCGCAAAATGCCGGTACGCCCACCGCAGCACACTTTAGCGCCCTCGATTTACCCACCCTTACAGATGAGCGCGTCAGTACATTGCTCGAAACTCGTCTAGCTGACGACACAGATCGCATTACAGGCGGTTTTGATTGCGCTCAAAGGGGCAATACCATTGAATTGCTACAGGCATGGCCCGGTATAACGTTCCGAGAGCAAGCTGAGGCACTACACAATGCGTGCATAATATGGGGGCATACGGGAACACTCGATGAAGCAACACAATTCGTCTGCTCGGTTCCAGAGCTAACAACACTGATCAATGCTCCCCTCGCGACATTGAGTGACCGCAATAGCGCGCTCCTGCAGGATACACTCAGTCATGCCGTACTCCAGCGAGAGCTCCAGCGCTGCCAGGCACTACTTGGAGAGGGAGTGTTACAACTATTGAAGGTGTGGCTCAACAACATGGGGGTCACCAGTCTTACTCTCGTCCCCTGTGGTCCTCTTGCAGCCTTTCCCCTGGCAGGAATACTCCTGAACGACGGGCAAACGTTGGGCGAGAGCCTCCCAACCAGTATTGCTCCCAGCGCACGCTCCTTAGTACGGAAGCAGCATAGTAGTACAACTCGCACAGGTGTCTACACCTTGGGGAATCCTTATCCAACCCGGCAAGCGCTCCGCTGGGGTGAAGCCGAAGCATTCACATTAGTAGATTTGGGGGATCGTCTCGGGCAAAAAGGGGGAGTCAAGGTGCAATGGCAGGCCACACGCAACTGGCTCACCGGAGCACTCCACACAGGCTATGTGGTGGATGCATCTTGCCATGGTATATTCGATGCGCGTGACTTCTTGCGCTCAAAGCTCATTCTGGCCCACGAAGAAGAATTGACACTGGCAGATATATTGAGCTACCAATCTGATCTACAAGGTCTGCGGCTGCTCATCCTTTCAGCATGCCAGACAGCTATTCTCGATCTCCAGGGCGCCCGTGACGAGGTACGCAGCCTGGCGGCAGGAATGCTGCAAGCAGGCGCAGCAGCAGTGCTGGCAGCTCTATGGGCCGTGGATGACAGAGCAACCTATTTGTTGATAATACGTTTTGCCCAGGAGTGGTTCCCACATATGTACAACGAAGCGCCAGCAGCGGCTCTCGCGCGTGCTCAGCGGTGGTTGCGTACGGTCACCAACCATGAACTACAGACGTGGCAAGCAGCAGTACCACCACAGCCAAAACGAATAGATAAACCGGTAATGGCGTTTGAAGCACACGAAGGTGAGTATGCATTAGTTTCCCCGCACCAACTCGTAGCAGTACGTGGGCGCGCTAACCGCTTTGATGCTCTACAAGCGGAGGAGATCATCCAGGCCGGAGTCGAGGAGCAAGACCAGGATCTCCACCCATATGCTGATCCCTACTACTGGGCAGGCTTTCAAATTACCGGTTGGTGACAAGCGCTACAGATCAATTTGAGCTGAGACAAAGGGAAAATACCAGGGTATGTTAACAATCCATTTTAGTGCCAGAGGGCACAAGCTTGTTGATTAATTCTACGACCTCATCAACGGCAAACGGCTTCTCGAGGAGAGAAATATGCAGATTCTCTAGTTCGTGGGTATTGGTAAAGGCTGCAGCGGTCGTCAAAATAATGGGAAGCGCCTCGAACGCGGGGTTGCCTCGTAGTTGGCGAATAACCTCTGTCCCTGGAGCAGATCCCGATAAACGCCAATCGACGATGAGGAGATCAATGGGTATACGAGCTTGTTCCCGCAGTGCTGTAAATAATGCATTCAGACACGCGTCAGCACTGGAATAGACAGTGACAGTGTGTCCTTCATCATCTAGCACTAAGCGTAGCATCTCTTGGATAGCTATGTCATCTTCGAGCAAACCAATATGCATGTCTCATCCCTTTACCTTGTTGCGTCAGATCTCAAGGACACTATAGCAAACACGGCAGTATTTAGCAAGTCCCGATATTGCTTTCGCCGCCCGCTATTGTTAGGATACCAATACATATAATAGCTCGCTTACTGACCTCTGGTCTGTATTGGATCATGAAGCATATCAAACTTTTGAAAACATACATGAGTTACAAAAATTCGGGATAACTCATGATGTGATTCTTAATACCACAACAGGCAGAGAGGAGACTAAGAAAGATGCATAGGTACCTGGCTTGAATTTGAGACGCCTGGAGATATTGTCACGGGAAGAGTAAAGGTAACACAGGTGCCTGTGCCTATCCTACTTGTTAAGGTGACACTTCCTCCCATAGCCTCTACGAGCTTGCGTGTAATATAGAGTCCCAGCCCGGCCCCAGGTACGTCACCAGTGAGAGGGTGTTCCAGGCGACTGAAAGGCTTGAACAGTTGGGATTGTTGATCCGCAGAAATACCTATACCTTGATCATGTACCGTGACATATATCATCCCTTGTCCTGGCCCTGCGGCTTGCTTTCGCGTGGACAGCAGTTCGGGTGAGGTAATCCCACCATACGGATCTGCCAGGGGTGGTCGAGGAGCAACTATTACTTCGATTGGGCCACCGTCGGGAGAGTATTTAACGGCATTTTCCAGCAGATTTGTGAGCACTTGCTGCACACGATCAGAGTCAGCAAAGACCAAAGACAGATCAGGCGCAAGTCTACAATCAATTATGTAGCGCTCTGGATACTGCTGATCAACACGCTGCTGTATCAATTGCACAACACGCTGGCAGAGTGCCGCCATGTCAACCTGGCTGCGTCGCAACGAGAGACGACCGGCATCAATACGAGATACATCCAGCAGATCGCTAATCAGCACTTCCAGGTGACTGGTCTGCTCCATAATAATGTCTAGATACTCTCGTTGGCGCCCTGGAGTCATTTCTCCTTCGCCTGGGTCGCTCTCTACCGCAGCATCGGCTACCCCATAGGTCTGTAAGAGAACAGCATAGCCTTTAATGGCCGTGAGAGGTGTGCGTAGCTCGTGACTGACCATCGATATAAATTCGTTCTTCAAACGATCCAGTTCCTGGCGCTGCTGGTCTAGTTGTGTATGCTCTGTAGCGCCTGCATCAGGTGTGACAACCTGTGCCGTTGGTTCACCTGACTTTCGATCAAAGTTCTCGCGCTGCGATGTTCTTTCAGATCCCCCCCTGAAATTGGGGTAGAAGGGCATAGCACACCTGCTGCGCAATTCTCTCTCCAGGTTGCTCGCCACGCGCGACACATATTGGTGCAGCAGCAAGCGCTCACCATAGTAAAAAGCGCCAGGACGAGCATCTGCGAGCAGCAAGAAACCCATGACACCAGCAGGCCTTTCAAGAGGAACAACTGCAAGGCTGTTGATTTCTGTACTTTGAGTAGCCAGGGAGCAGGAAGCAACGGTCTGAATGTGTCCTGTTTGAAGCGCAATATCGCACAGGGCCCGTACCTGTTCGTGCTGCAAGAGGGCAAAATCCGACTGGGGACCGGCCCAGGCCACAGAATCATAGCCGCTAGTAGACAACAAATCCAGTAAAGGATGACGCAACGCTGGCTCTTGACACCCCAGGAAAACATACGCCCAACCACACCCAACCAGGCTGCACATCTGTTGAGCTACATCACTAAACCGTGCTTCCACCGACATGCTTCACCTCCTAACCTTCACGATACAGAACTTCATTTTCAGTATATGCCTGTTTCCAACAAGCAGGAGGTGAAGGGTAAAAAAGGCGTACCCCGTTAAGGTATCTTTTCTAGAACGATAGGTGTACCATTCACAGATAACGTGATCGTGGCACGCGGCCCCTTGCCCACATCCTGATGGATTTCATAAAGCGAGCCATCCGTGTTCTGTACCCGGATCTCGGAAAAATTAGTCGTCACCGACTCGATAATACCGGTAGCATCCAGGTGAAATGCCGGGTTATGCAGCAGTGTAATGTCGAGCAAATCCCCGTTCACATCAAACTTATAGGTTCCCTGAGGATCAATAGAACCAACAAAGCGAATCGTACCGCCATTGTTCGTAAAGGTTGCCTGTCCGCTCAAGCTATCCTGGATCACATTAATAGACCCCCCATTATTATCCAGGGTAGATTTTCCGCTGAGGGTACTTTGGATCACGGTGATAGGCCCGGCTGGCGAACTCAAATTCATTTGTCCGCTCACACCAATAACCTCAATGCTGTCAGCCTTCAGCTTCAAATTGGTGTTAGCAGGAACCGTTATGTCGAGTTCACCACTGGACAGGTCAGTGATCGTAATCGTGTCATCGCTATTATGAGTGTAAGGGATGGAGGTGTTGGTGTTGTTATCTGAAGTATTGATAGCATTTAATTCACCAAGAATAACCTGATTGTTTGCTTGACCTGCGTGCACACGAATGAGATCTACTGAGAGGTCCGCAACAATAGTGGGATGTGAATGCACAGCAATGGTCGTTGAACCGGCAAGGGGAGCATTCTGGCCCAATACAGGAGGAGCCTGCGGACCGCTCCTAACAAAGCGGGAAACATTATATACTTCGTACAAGATCGCAAGGCCAACGCCGCATACAAGGATCAAAACAAGCACAAGCCAGGGCCAGATTCTACGCCGCCGATAGGGGTTTAGCTGGGCATAAGGATCCGCGTAAGAACTGGTATTTATACGTTGCTGCCTGGAACTATACTCATCCGAATTGGAGAATTGCCTATCGTCTCTCATGTCCTATGCTCCCTTCTGCGCGTGCAGATTGATAGATCCGCCATTGTTGTAGAGGGTAAGCACAGCGCGTGGAGACTTGCCGACATCGGCATGAATTTCGGAATTTTGGACGTGTACGCCGGGGAAATCGCTCGTGATTTTTCCATTATTATTGGTAGCATCCACGTGAAATGATGAAGTGGACGTGATAGTCACATCTAACAGGCCACCGTTGCCTTTAATTTGATATGCTCCCTGTGCATTTAACGATCCATGCAATGTGATCCCACCTTGATTATTGCTCACCGTTACTTGTCCACTCAAGGTATCATCGTTGGCGATAATGTCACCTGTATTGCCATTCAGTAGGGATGGGCCGTTAATCGTAGAGCTATTTACTGTGATCGAACCACTATTTGCGGTTAAGACCATCTGACCGCTGACACCCGTAACCTCTATGTTGTTCTGGTTCGTAGTCAACTTTAAATCGGTCGTGGCTGGAACAGTAAGATCCAGGTTTACATTACCGAAACTGTTATCCATAATCACAGTGCTCTTATCGCTGGTCTGGGTGTAAGATACGTTGTTGTTACCAGAACTAGTGCCGGTGCCCGTGACCTTCAGGAGCATTTGATTGCTAATCTGCCCGGCATGAACATTGATCGAACCCAGATTATTATAGATGACAAGGGTAGGGTAGATCGTAACAGGGATAATTGTTTGACCTGCCTTATTCGTTTTTGCCTGGTTAGTATCCCCTTGCGCATTCCCTGGATTGAAGGCAGGTTGTACCCTGACCTGTATAGTATTGTAGACAATAACGCCAGCGCCTATACCGGCGATCAGCAACAAGACGAGGCCAATCAGTATACCTCCGAACGGCGGTTTGCGCCGCCTATATGAGGGGTCCTGTTTATATTGCACCTGTTCTGCATATTGGTAGGGAGATGGGGAGGGTGCAGAGGGTGGGGGCGGAGGCTCATATGGTTCATTTTGTGGCAACTGCTCGGCATTAAGATTATATTCTTCCCCTGGATCAACGAACTGCATATTATCATTCATACTTTCATCCTTATGCGGATTTTGTTAGAAGTTTTCAATCACTAGAAAGCAAAAGATTAGCTTTGAAAATTGTATCTTTTACGCCTAAGAGTATCTTCTACACTTAAGTATGAAGCACAACAATATGCCCTGTCAATGGAGATGTTCACATATTTTTAGGTGTATTTACCCTTTATTCAGGTTGATCGAGCCTGTATTGGTCTTGAATGTAATTGTTGGGCGCGGGGTATGCCCAACATCAGCATGCACCTCGCCTGAGGAGGCGAGATTACTAAATGCTCCTTGCAGACCTGAGAAATTCGTCGTAGCTGTGCCAGTATTAGTCGATACATCAACATGGAAGGGTGAGTTGCCCGGTAAGGTGACATTGAGGTCACCTGTATTCGACTCAAAGTGATACGTGCCCAGGGAGGCAATTTTCCCTTTGAACGTAATTGAATCTGAATTGGTTTTGAAGGAGATTTGACCGTTTTGGGCGTTTAAGGTATCACCTGTGGCCGTAATCGAACCACCATTGGTATCTATCACAGACGACCTGGTCAGGGTAGACTGGGTGATGGTAATTACGCCGCCGTTGCTCGATAGCAACATTTGTCCGTTGATGCCTGTGACATTGATATCATCTGCGTTGGTAGTCAGTTTCAAATCAATCGTACCAGGCACTGTCACATCAATTTCGCTTGCATTCAGGGTCACATTCAGGTTCACAGTGATAATATTACCATCGCCACTCCTGGCATAACGTATAGAGCTGTTGATGGGGTTATAACTTTGATCTAGCGCCTGAAGAGTGATAGTATTGCTTGCACTGTCTCCACGAACATTAATAGCTCCAAGATTTTCATCTATGATGAGCCTGGGATGCGCACCGACCACAACAGAGGTTGGACCACTGGCAGACGATGTTTGGGTTGTAAATGGAGATGTCTGCGTTTGCAGAGCGTTATTGACGCTGCTATTCAAGTTCGTTCCAACTCGATAGAGAACGAATCCTACACCTGTGCAACCCAGCACAAGCACGACAACTAAGGTGAGAAGTACCCACGGCCAGACAGCACGTCGCCTGGCTGGCTGTACTTTTACAGCAGGATTATTGAAGGTTTGCGCCACATTACCAGTATACGGACTCCAACTCTGACCGCTATTGCCCGGTTGTGGGGCATAATTGACATAGGGATCAGTGCTAGCAGCATAAGGATTCTCTGGAACGGGCGGTGGAGGCGGCTGCGGTGTCTCTGAAGGTGCTGTGGGTAGCCATGCTTGTGGATCGTATGCCCCTGGCTGAGCATATGGGTCAGATTGTGACGGGCCAGACCAGGTAGGATCGTTAGAACCTTGTTGATAACTCACGTTTACACCTCAGTAGATATCATGCCGTTACATGTGCCCTCATAATCATGAGGAAAGTCATTCTTCTCTAGACTCTACCATAATATACTCTACTATTATGAGGCATAAGGTCTCTTCTTGTCAGCCTTCTCAGCTAAAAGGGCTATAAAGATGATCTAAAAAACAGGCATGTGGCGTTAAGAAAAAGTCAACGGAAGCAGTACGAGAGCACTTTACTTCGCCTGCAACAAATTTATTGACCCCGAAGCAGTTGTTAATGTCAACTTTGCGCTCGGTGACTTGCCAACATCCGTTTTTGCATTAAAGGTGTTGTCGTTTGATGGTGATAGGTTCAGGGGAAAATCCGAGTTGAAGGTACCCCCGTTGTTATTAACCTGGAGATGATAAGATGCATCAGGTGGCAGCGTCACATCAACTGTACCAGAACCTGTCTCAAATTGAGACGTTCCTTGTGGATCAAGGGAACCTCCAAATGTAATTGAGCCGGAATCTGCCTTCACCACAGAGTTCCTGGCCAGGGCAACCTGGGTGAGAGTGATGGAGCCATCCGCGCTCGTTAACTGCATCTGGCCATCAACCCCTTGTACATCAATGTTACCAGAGGTTGTATTTAAAACAAGATCCGCTTCATTAGCAACCGTTATATCGATATTTGTGTGAGCAGATTCGTCTGAATTTGCGCCAGTGACGATCAGGGAACCATTGCTACCCTGCTGGATATTCGGTGCGCCTGCACCCATGTCGGTTACCTGGACGGCTACAGTATTAACATTCCCGCCGCTATGCACGTGGATGTCGCCATTGGGATAGTTGACAACAATAGTAGGGTGAATACCAACAGAAAAGGTTTGTACAGGTCCCATTTTCTCAAAGGACTGCTGCTGAGACATATGCATTGTGGGGAAGTCTCTTCCACCATCACCGAAGCTCCATTGCATGCCTCCGCCCATCAATGCAATGATAATCAATATACCAATGATCCAAAATAATGGCCCAAAGCGCCTGCGCTGGGTTGGCCTTAGCACCGTACCTTGTTGAGATTGCGCATGATAGCCAGAAGCATAAGCAGAATTGGCATATGCTTCATCCGGCTGTGCATATGTTGAAGCCACCTGCTCGTACTCATCGTGATTAATTGGCTGAGGAGTTGCAGCGTCCCCTCGTTGTTGCGATGGCCGCCATGCGGGATCAGCAAACTGCATTTCCTGGTCGCCCATGTTACCTACCTCGTAGTTCAAAGTATAAGTAAAGCACTATTATCTATGATTTACGCTTACGTTTACTTTAGAGTTGCACTTTAGTTTGCTCTTGACCATCTTAGCAGAGAACTGTACAATGTGCCAGTATATCTGAACGCATATTTTTTCAGTTCAAAGATAAGCTTTTAGCGCATTTCGCAGTAAAAGGATAAAAGTTATATGTCCGATATTAGCCTGGAGCAGACAGAACCTGTAGGTAACACTGACGCATCTGCAAGTGAGCCTGGTGAATTACGCGTAGAAGAGCTTTCAGATCCGACCTCTGAAATCATGCCAGTACTAAAGGCGGAACTAGAAGCAAAAATACCAGCGCCACAACGCACATCAAACCGTTCCGGCACTGTTGAGCACCTTGCGGCACGCCGAGCTGTCACACCACTCGATGCTGATGCTCCAGAGGTAAAGCAGCGCTTAAGCGAGTTACGCCCTGAATTTACGACCCTGGTAGCTGACCTGCGCTGGGGTGAAGCCTCAGTACAAGCTACCACGGAGCGTATTATTCCCTTGCTTAATGTAGGTCCCGTCCCGCTTTGGGCACCCGTGCTGATCCCCTATCTATTGGAGGTAGATCGCGCCGGAAATCTAGTCCCCGTCTGGTTAAAGGTCATCGAGCAGGAAAATACACGGGAACTACCAGCAGATAGCAACCCCGCTGAAACACCCATGGGACGTGCGAGCCGCTTCGCTATTTTGATGCTCGGCAACTACAAATCCCCTGAAATCTCGCAAGCACTGGGGAAGCTTGCCATCGATCCCCATACATCGTTGTATGCCACACAATCCCTGGTTAAACAATCTACCACGGTAGCGATGCAAGCGTTGGTGAGTGCGTTAAAAGATGCGGAAGGCTGGGCCAAAGTCGATATTGTTGAGGCGTGCTTGGCATTAAAGCAGGCACGCTTTCACGAAATACTCCTGGCAAGCGGCCTTGACAGGGTTACCGGCCTGGAAAGCTACATCGCTATTCCTATATTTCGTTCCGTTGCCCTGGAACGCTACTTGCGCGGCGAAAATGATATTGCTCCCCGCCTATCGCAACAGGCCGCTAGCATTCTTAGCCAGGTGTTGCAAGACAGTTTGAAGATAAATCCCGCGTCCGATGCCCTGCCCATCATTTTCGAGGGCAACCTTCCTACGCTAGCAACAGCACTTTTCGCAGGAGCCCGCAGCGCGCCGGGTTGGCAAAATGTCCTCGCGGTACATCGTCTCGCAATTTTGCTCGGCCGTTACTGGAGCGACATTTCGCGTGGCATGATCCGGGACCCGCGCATCGTGGAGCCGGTGTCTGCCACTCTACCTATGATGAATGAAGTTGAACGCTGGATGAATGGCGTTGGCCGCGATGTCCTCCTGGAGGCGCTAACAAGTTCCGATTCCGCGGCCGTGAATGCTGCGGTAAGAGCCCTGGGAGAGATGCGCGAACCACGAGCCATTCCTCTACTAATTCGATCAATTGAAGCCACCGCTGCTATCGCCAGTCGCGAACAGGCTTTGCAAATAGGATATATGTGCGATTCCCTGGGATGGCTCGGTGATCGTCGTGCCTTACAGCCCTTGCTTCAGCTTGCCAACCGCTGTGTTAATATCACCGAGCGCACTGCTCGCTCTAAACGTCGTGATAATCTGTTGGCTGGAGATGCGGAAATTCCTGGCAGCATTGTCTACGCCGCAGTTATCCGTGCACTTAGCCAGTTAAATGATCGCACCGCCCTCGATTTCATTATGCGCTCGGCCAACGACTTTGACCCCTATGTGCGTACAGAAGTACTCGAAGCGTTGAAACGTCTTGACGCCACAGGCAGTGATATGCGCAGCCAGCAGGCAGCACGCGAGGTATTGAATGACCCGCGCGATTCAGTGGTGCGCCTGGCTTGCCAGCTCGTGGCACAATTCCGGGATACGAGCGCGGTTCCTACCTTGCAACGCCTGACCCAGACACGCCCTGAAGTCGCAGCAGCAGCCTATGATGCTTTAAGGCAGTTTGGACAGGCATAGAACCAATCAACTAATAAAGAGCGCCAGGGAAAAGCCGGGCGCTCTTTTTAGTTGATTGGCTCGTTCTCGTAGGACGTTTTTCTTACTCAACCGGCCTCATTTCGCCTCCCACTGTATACTGAATATAGGAACAATCATCACATCAACAGTTTGAGAGCCATCAATCGGGTTCTCACAACAAAGCACTTACTCACTTTTCCTGATTAAGGATAGGCAAAATGAATATGTTGGCGGGGAAGTCTCTCGGTGGATATCGTCTTTTAAGACTCATCGAGAGCGGTGGTATGGGCGATATTTATTTAGCTCAACATACACGTATCGGTCGAAGAGTTGCAATTAAAGTGGTCTGTGGTGATCTGCGTGCTGTACCTGACACACCCGAAGGCAAACAAGCAGCAGTTCGGTTTGAGCGCGAGGCTCAGGCTGTTGCAGGATTGGAACATGAACATATTTTACCCCTTTACCATTTCGGCGAAGAGGTCAGCGAGCCGGGCGGACCACCTATTACCTACCTGATCATGCCATATCTCTCAGAAGGTTCGCTCTGGAACTGGCTTCAGCGTCGCACACAACAATTTGGCTTTGGTTGGCCCATCTCTGCTGAAGAAGCTGGCTATTACCTGCTCCAGGCTGCCGCTGGCCTACAATGCGCTCATGACCATGGAATTATTCATCGTGACATCAAACCAACCAATTTTTTGATTCGTGTCGAGCGAAATTCATCTAAAGCCGAACAAAACGCGGTTCTTACCAGGCTCTTTCCCCAGGGTAGACCCCATTTGCTGCTGGCCGACTTCGGCCTGGCCGCGTTCTACCGCAATGGGCGCTCGCTGCATCGCTCTGTGGGCACACCGCTCTACATGGCACCTGAACAATTTGATGATCCATCGTTGGCGACATCCGTTCACGTTGGCCCAGCCGCCGATCAATATGCCCTGGCCGTTATGATATATCAGCTTGTGACCGGGCGGGCAGTTTTCGAAGGCACAGCAAGCCAGTTACTTCATCACCATCACCATACAGCCCCGACACCTCCAAGTGCGTATAACCCCTCTCTACCGCCCGAAATAGACGAGGTATTTCTCAAAGCATTGGCCAAAAAGCCTGACCAACGCTATCCCAGCATTATAGAATTCGCGCAAGCGTATGACGGGGCTCTACAACTATCGCAGCGCTTACGTGCCAGTCGCATCCAAGCAGTAAATACGCTTGAAAAGCTTGAGCCGAAAGAGGCAGCGCCCGTGGTCAGCCAGCGCAACCGGGCCACACTGCCGTTACCCAACATGGGAAAAGTTGCTGTACGTATGCGCACTCCCCAACCTGCACCCGTGTTCATAGCTTCGGCGGCGCGCGCGGCGACTTTAGAGGAAATCAAACACGGTCAAACACCGCAGCCGCCGTTAGAAGAGGGAAAAAGGACCAGTGATGCCTCCACTTTGCCAACATTGCCAATACCTAATATATACAGGCTATTACCAACACACGCATTGCACTATAAACTGCCCTCCAGTACAGTCGTGATTGGACTAATTATCCTGGTATTGCTCGTGATTGGTCTGGTATTGGCAACGATCTTCTGGACACATAGCTTTGTTTGGCAGGAACCAGCACAGTCTCTACTGACGTTGCTACAAGGCACGGGAACATAGACAAATCATTAAAGAGAAGGGAAAAAGAAAAGAACCGGGTTCTTTTCTTTTTCCCAAATTCAGGATAGTCTATGATTTTTTACTGAGCTGGGGCCAGGCCTGGCACAAGCGGCAATGTAACATACGAGGGATGCTCACGGTCATGCAGAATCATCTGGTGAGCCACGGCAAGCTCTTCGTCGACACCAAAATCATGACCAGTGTTGGGGTTGCGATCCCAGCGCGGAAAGTTGCTGCTGGTTATATCCAGGCGAATGCGATGGCCAGCTTTAAAGGCGTTACTCGTCGCCCAGAGATCGATTTCATACTCGTAAGCCTTGCCGGACTCAAGCAGCGAAGGAGCTTCACCCTTCGCGAAGTTACGATAGCGAGCACGGATGATGCCATCGGTCAGGTTTTGCGCATAGCCATTGGGATGGACATCTACCAGTCGCGCCACAAAATCGGTATCTGGTGCGCTTGAGGCGGCCCACAGGTGTACAATAATCGGACCGGTCACTTCAACATCCTGCTCTAAAACTGCGGTTGTGTAGACCAGGACATCCGCCCGGCCCTCGGTCGGTCGCTGGTCGAAGACGCCAGGACGATACTCGGGCGTCATTAAGAGCGCGCCTCCATTGGTAATGACCGGGTTAGCGGGATCATAATTATACTGATCAAATGGCTCGGCAGCAGGCGGCTCAGGGCTCAACACTCCATCGCCATTCAAGTTGTTAGCATTGCCTGCGCTATGCAGGTAATAGGGTGTATTGACGGCGCGGGCGAGCGGCCACTCCTGCTCATCACGCCAAACATTAGCGCCCATTACAAAGAGTTTGATCGGCGCTTCCTCGAGCATACCCGTATCACGCCCCTTGAGCCAGTGATCAAACCAGCGGACCTGCAAGCTGACAAAATCGATCTGCAAGTCAATGAAAGCAGCAGATGAACCAAAACCAAAGTTTAATTCACCAATAGGATTGGTCACCCCACCATGCGACCAGGGACCAATCAAGAGTTTACTCTGGCGAGCTTCAGGCGTGGTGCCCTGTTCCCGCATGATCTTAAAATTATTGATTGTATCTTGCAGGAAGATATCATACCAGCCACCCGCGTTGAGCGTGGGTACGGTGACATTTTCGTGCTGGCCCACGATAGTCAATGGCTTGATTTTTTCGTATTCACGATCCATTGGCCTCTCAATCGTGACAAAGACACTTGGAGCGACATCATGTCGTTTGAGTGGGGCATAATCCTTGAGCGGCAGCGTCCAGTAACCCTGAGGTCCCAGGGCGTCCATCTCTTTGGCTAGCATATACATACTCTGCCCAAGAGCCTTCGGGTCTCCCCGGTGACGACGCAGCAAAACATCAAGACCCATCATCAGATTCCAGCTTGCCGCACTGCCCAGTTCTAAGGCCCCTCCACGGAAGATAACGCCATTGAAAGGATCATTCCAGGTTTGAAAGGGTATCATAGCCTTGAGGGCCGGCGGCTGATGGACCGCGGCTGCCCATTGGGTAAAGCCAAAGTATGAGATACCATACATACCTACCTGTCCATCGCTATATGGCAGCCTGGCAGCCCATTCAACGGTATCAACCCCATCCTCAGGTTCATTGACAAACGGATCCCACTCTCCTTCGGAGGTAAGGCGGCCACGCGTATCCTGTACAATGACAACATAGCCACGCCGCGCTACTTGCGTGGGATCCATCACAGACCCACCGATAGGAAGATCTTTACCATAAGGTAAGCGGGTAAGAAGAACTGGCCATTTACCATCACCTTCCGGACGATAAATATTGGCACGCAAGACTGTGCCGTCTCTCATTTTAGCTGGAACATCAAAATCTACAGTGATCTGCTGGCCCATCTGCATCGCCATGTGTTAAAACTGCCTTTCAAAACGTGGTAAAACGTGTTCACCACAATTTCAATTGCTGTACTTGCAACGGACAGGAAGCCTCCGTGACTTCTACGCTGCTTTGTCCCTCATACAGCACACCGCACTCCCCGGAGGAAGTGTGTGGCCCTCGCCGGGCAAGGAACCTCGTCAAAATGTTGAATTGGGTAAGGACACAGCGCGTTTTATCCCTTTCAGGATAGACGTTTCTGCATCCTCCCCACCGAACCCGCCGTGCAAGTTGCCCCTGCAACGGGCTCTCCCTTACTCTTAACCTCGTTTGCTTGGCGTTTTTGAGCCATTTGTTTCTGGCGATAAATGTTCTCTGCCCTATGTTCCGCATCATGGCATGCTCGACACAAGACTTCTAACATCTCCGGTCGGTTGTCTGCTTGCTCTACGTTCCGTTTCCTTCGGTTGACCCGGTGTTTGTGGTGAACCGCTAATCTCTCTGTTGTTCCACATCGTTCACATGCCCCCTTTGCCTTTCTCAGAGCTTCTCGTCGGTTCGCCACATAGGTGGGTGCCTCATGGTATCCACCCCAGATCACTTTCAGCGTTGGAAGTATGTAGTGTTCGCTTTTCACCTTTTCCAGATAAGGATTGGGCCAATTCTTCTTGTAGGTGGGTCGGTAGTAGATGAGCTTGGTTTGTACTGTTCGGTACCTCCATACCCATGTACCGTCTGCCTCCTGGGCTGCAAACTCGACCGTTCCGCCCTTTGGCCCTTTTTGACGGTGCATATACTGTCGTCTCACCTGTGACGGGCTGAGCAGGTATTTCTTTTCCAGCCATTTTCGGAGTCGTAACCAGACGTACCGGTCTAGCTCTTGAAAGGCTGTGGTTGGATTTACCGCTCGGTAATAATTGGCCCATCCTCGTATCGCGGCATTGATCGCCTGTATCTTGTGGACGTAATCATCTTGAAGGGTTTTCCTCGTCGTCATCTCTTTGATCTTCTGCTTCATTCTCTCCAGACCTTTCCTGGTTGGTTGGACAAAGATTCCCACCACTCGGCCGTCTGAAGGCTGATCGCATCGGAAGATATGATATCCTAAGAAATTAAACCCATCTTTGATGTGTGTGACCATGGTTTTCTCTTCGGAGAGTTCGAGTCCAAGTGTCTCTTGGAGGAATGTTTTACATTGCTCTTTGATTGCTTGGGTCTGTTCTCTCGTCCCGCGTACCAGCACAATCCAGTCATCGGCGTACCGATACATTTGGGCGGCGGCCTTTAATCCACCTTTCTTTCGTTCTTTGTACCAGGCTTCAAACTCTGGTCGGTTTGTTGCTTTATCTGGTCGTGCGAAAGTGTGATCAAACCATTCATCAAACTGATGGAGGTAGATATTTGCTAGTAAAGGTGAGCAAATGCCACCCTGGGGCGTTCCTTCATCGCTTGGAGCCAGCTTCCCACAGTCCATTATGCCGCTTTTCAAAAAGCGCTTAATGAGTGCGAGAATTCGGCGATGCGTCGTGCTACCGCTGACAACAACTTGTTGTGCGGAATTCGATCAAAGCACGCCCGTATATCCCCCTCGATCACCCAGCGATATCCAGTCGTGGTATTGAAGAGGGTGTAGAGCGGTTGGATGCAGTCCATCGTACAGCGTCCCGGCCGAAATCCATTGGAGAAGTGGTAGAAATCCGCTTCCCAGATGGGTTCCATGAGCATTTTCAGCAGGGTTTGAACAGTGCGATCCTTAATGGTGGGAATTCCTAAAGGACGCTTCTTGTCCGTCCCCGGCTTTGGTATCTCCACCCGTCGTACTGGCGATGGTTTGAATGTTTGAGTTTTCAGCTCCTGTTGCAATTCGTCGATGAACTGACTACGGAACTTGTCGTTCTCGAAATCATTCTTTTCTACATCATGAAATGCTTTCCAGCTCATTCCATCCACGCCGGGGGTTCCTGCCCCGTCGTTTTCAAGAACGTGTCGGAGTGCCTCTTCAACCCATTCCCGTTTACAAATCACATGATACAAGTCTTCAAAACGATGCGCTCGTTGCGCTTCGGCTTTCCGGGCTAAACCTTGTTGAGTTTTGATAATATCGGACATACGTATCCAGCCCTCTCGTACTCTTCTTGGTTTATGAAGTAGGCTGCCATCCTTCCTCACAGTCCAGTCATTAGCTGGCTTTCCGAGTACTATGATGGCTCTGACTGCTTCTCCGCTCATCAGATGCAGGCCATCTTAGCCTTTTTCAGGCGAGCTAAGAAGCTCTCACAAGTTTAACTAGCGACACTTTGCAATGATCGTTGGGTTGCTCCTTTAGGCCGTCTACAAGCACGTCTTGCCTGTCGTATGAGTAGGTTAGTTTCCACCCCTATAACATCACCTATTTGCTAAGCACGGAGTAGCTTTTCAGGCGTAGCAGCCAAGTACACCTTACCTCATACTCATGGTGTCCTTTTTCGGGATGACTACCTTCACACCATGTCCGAGTTATCGACCCGTCAGACAGAGCTTTCTTTCGTAACCCCGTATCATCTTTGGTTAGCAGATCGTAAGCGGAGGTAGTTTTCCGGTTACATCCACATTGTTCGAGCAGTTATCTCACTTTCGGTTGCCTCCCCGGAAGCTACGCTCGTATCCACTTACCCTTTGGGGAAAGAGTAAGACCCTACCGAGTGCCTTTCAGCATTCGCTTCGGGCATTGCCTCTAGTTAATTTCTTGTCACACCCGCGCTATTGTCGTCACGATCCATCACGAGTCCACATTCCATGCAGCAATACGTTCGCTTCCATAGTGGCATGGATTGTAGGCGTCCACACCCACTACAAGCTTTTGAGGTATTGCGTTCATCTAGGAAAACTAGCTCTTTCCCATACAATGGACATTCTTATGGTCAGCAGAGAGATTACTCTCTCCACTGCCACTCCCAAACCGTACATGATAGTTTCCCATCATACGGCTTTTCAGTGTATGGTCATTTGTGATTGATACCAGTAACATGCGTCCATT
>Ga0209647_1001936_pt1 | contig 17054 bp, 15 predicted proteins | sample GraSoi_2013_60cm_FD_185827 | JGI IMG/M metagenome (GOLD analysis project Ga0209647, IMG submission 185827) | Grasslands soil microbial communities from the Angelo Coastal Reserve, California, USA - Sample 9_17_2013_60cm (SPAdes) (version 2) | ecosystem: Environmental > Terrestrial > Soil >...
GAAGAACCACGTCCGTTCACCCCGGTCACCTGGCCCGTTCCCGGCTCGACCCGGCTCGTGCTGCTGGCACCTCGGCGCAGCTGGGTGGCGGCGTGCGCGGAAGCATCCGTCGACGTAACCTGCTCGTTGTCCGCTGTCATGTCGATCTCCTCAACCGGGCCGTGCGGGTCTTCGCGGCAGACTCAGATTTGCCACCGGCAGGTGATTGGTCATCACCGGATCGTGGTGATCCGCCAGAGCGGGGCAAGATGTTATGCATCGTGGCGCTCTTTGGCCTGGGACCTGAGCCGGACTCTCCCCGGATCTGGCTGGACGCAAGGGCGCTAAAACAGCGCGACGCCGGTGAGCGCGGCCAGCCGGTCCATCAGCTGGTCCTGGAAAGCCGGGTCACGGGCTTGCGGGGCGGGTGCCCTCCCGGGTCTCGGCTGCGCTGGCGAGGTCGCCGGTGACCACTCCCGCGGCGTCCGGGGCGAGGCCGCTGAGCGCCGCCGCCCGCTCGCGAGTGCGGGCGTGCAGGACAACGTCATGGCCGTCGCCCATGAGGGCACCGGCGGCGGCGCGGCCGAGTCCGTCAGTGGAGCCGGTGATGAAGATACGGGGCACGGGATGATTCTTCCGCCGGTGGTGTGCTGGTACCGATCCCGATAAGCAGGGCGAGCAGCGCGATCCCCGCGGCAACAACGAACCCACGGGGGGAAGCCGGCCGTCAGGGCGTGATTGTAGATGGACGCGGGCGGGGCGGTGCCCGGCTTCGGCATTGGCCGGCCCGGTCCGGCTTGCTGTCTGTGGTCAGGCGTGGACCTGCGAGCCCGCGCCGAGGTCCAGGCGGACCGACTCAAGGATGGCGAACGTCGTGCTCGCCGTGTAGACGTCGGCAGCGGCGAGGACCCCGAGGTACTTTTTGATGACTGGCCCGGAGGCGTAGGCGACCACCGCGGCCAGGTACTGCTGGGACGCAGCCCACACGTTGTTCCCGTACTTGGCGAAGTACGGGGTCGGGTCGACCGTCGCCAGGGCCTTCTTGATGTTGTCGATGAGGTCGGTCACGTACTGCTGGTAGAGCACCATGTCGGCGCGGGTGCCCAGCCGGGCCGTCGATGACCAGGATGGGGCGGCCACGCTAATCACCAGGATCCGGTGATGATCTCTTGCCTGCCTGGCGGAAAGCCCGAGGCGCACGTCAAGCGGCTCTCGCGCCTGGCGCGAGTCGGTGGATCCGATGGCCGTAAACTCCCGGACCGAGCGCCGACCCGGGGGACCTATGGCCGGAAATAACCATCATCCGGTGAGGGCAGCTCACCTGGGCCGGTGCGAACCTGCGAACTGTGCGACAGCCTCAGGTTCCAGTCGAGTGAGGTCTGAGATGAAGCTTGTCATCAACGGCGCCGACGTCGAGCTTGACGGCCGGTACGCAAAGACCCCGCTCCCGTGGGTCCTCAGGGACGTCGCCGGCTTGCACGGCGCGAAGTTCGGCTGCGGAGCCGGGTTCTGCGCAGCCCGCACGGTACTGATCGATGGGCGCAAACACGAAGTCCTGCTAGACCGCGACCGAGCGGGTGGTGAGCAAGGCAACCACAGTCGAGGAGGCCTACAGCCCGGTTGCCGACGCCGCCCGCATTCGAAGGCGGTCAGCGCGGGATCGAAGCCGTGCGATACGTCGAGCGAGAAGGTTGATCCGCTCAGGCGCCGGATCGACAGCGGCACCGGCGTAAGCGGAGCTCTGACTATGCCGGCCACGTCGCTCCAAGCCGCCTCAGAAGAGGTCGTCAAACGCGACCCGGGGCTGACGCGTGCGCACCGCTCATCCCGCATATCGCTCATCCCGAGTGCATCGCTGGTTATCTAGGAGAACCGTCATGTCCTTCACCCTCGACCCCCGGGTCGCCGAGGCCCTGCACCCCTTCGCCGTCGCGATGGCCGGCAGCACGCCCCCGCCGGCCGGTGACGCCACCGCCAGGCCGTCAGCGAACAGTAGGCAGCCTTCCTCTGCCTTCTTCGGCGGACGTAGGTCTGTGAAATGAGCGAGCCGAAAGTCGTCGTATCGGAGCGGGCCGGGCTGGCCGGCGTGGCCGCGGGGCCGGCCCGGCGCTGGTGGATCCTCGGCGTGGTCGGGCTGGCGCAGCTGATGGTGGTGCTGGACGCCACGATCGTGAACATCGCGCTGCCCTCGGCCCAGCGCGCGCTGGGATTCTCCAACGCGGACCGGCAGTGGGTGGTGACCGCGTACGCGCTGGCCTTCGGCGGGCTGCTGCTGCTCGGCGGGCGGCTGTCGGACCTGGTCGGCCGGCGGCGGATGCTGATCATCGGCCTGGTGGGCTTCGGCGCGGCCTCCGCGCTGGGCGGCGCGTCGACCAGTTTCGCGGTGCTGGTGATCGGCCGCGGCGCGCAGGGGGCGTTCGGCGCCATGCTGGCCCCGGCCGCGCTGTCCACGCTGACCGTCACGTTCACCGACCCGGCCGAGCGCGGCCGGGCGTTCGGCGTCTACGGCGCCATCGCCGGGGCGGGCGGGGCGGTCGGGCTGCTGCTGGGCGGGGTGCTGACCGAGTACCTGTCCTGGCGGTGGACCCTGTACGTCAACGTCGTCCTGGCGGTGATCGCGGGCGCGGGCGCGGTGCGGCTGCTGCCCGCCGACCGCCGGGATCCGGGGGTGCGCATCGACTGGCCGGGAACGGTGCTGGTGGCGGGCGGGCTGGTCGCCGTGGTCTACGGGCTGTCCGAGGCCGACACCAAGGGCTGGAGCGCGCCGGCGACCATCGTGCTCCTGGTGGCCGGGGTGGTCCTGCTGGCCGCGTTCGTGCTGGTCGAGATGCGGGTCGCGCATCCGCTGCTGCCGCTGCGGATCGTGCTGAACCGGTTCCGCGGCGGCGCGTACCTGGCCATCGGGCTGTCCGCTATCGGCGTGTTCGGGGTCTTCTTGTTCCTGACCTACTACCTGCAGCTGACCCTGGCCTACTCGCCGGTCAAGTCCGGGGTGGCCTTCCTGCCGATGATCGCGGCGCTCGTCGCGGCCTCCACCATCTCCAGCGGGGTGATGCCGCGGGTCGGGCCCCGGCCCCTGATCCCGCTCGGCCTGCTGATCGCGGCCGGCGGCCTGGCCATCCTGGCCGCGCAGCTGGGCCTGCGCACCAGCTACCCGGACTGGATCCTGCCCGCCCAGCTGCTGCTCGGGGTCGGCCTGGGCGTGGTGTTCGGCTGCGCGCTGAACACCGCGACCTACGGCTCCGGCGCCGCGGACGCGGGCGTCGCCTCGGCCCTGGTCAACACCAACCAGCAGGTCGGCGGCTCGATCGGCACCGCGCTGCTGAACACTATCGCCGCCAGCGCCCTGACCAGCTACCTGGTGACCCACGGCCACAGCCCGCTGGCCCTGGCTGACGCGGCGGTGCACAGCTACGTCGTCGCGTTCTGGGTCTCGGCCGGCATCTTCGCCGCGTCCGCGGTCGTGTGCGCGCTGGTGCTGCCGTCGGGCACCCTCGCGCCGGCCGCCGGCCAGGCGGCCCCGCCCGTCACCGTGACCAAGGAGGAGATGAGCGTCCGTGACCGCTGAATCTTCTTTTCACCCGCCCGAGCCTGCCCTTGCCCCGCCCGGCCCCTCTCTTGTCCCGCCTAGCCCCGGTGTCCTGCTGATCACCGTGTCGGCGTCCTACGGCGCCGGCGGCAGCGTCGTCGCCCCGGCCCTGGCCGGCCGGCTCGGCCTGCCCTTCCTGCGGCGGGTCACCACCTCCGAGGGCCACCTCGCGCAGCCCGGGCCGTGCGATGAGCAGCTGTCTATGGAGGAGGTCAAGGCCACCCCGGTGCACCGGCTGCTGGCTCATTTCACCCAGGCGATGCCGGCCGGGCCCACCCAGTCGCCGCCGTCCACCCACCACCAGGACGAGCAGTTGCGCGGCCACGGCGAGGCCGGGATCTACCGGCTGCTGGCCGCGGGCGGCGGGGTGATCCTGGACCGGGCGGCGGCGGTCGTGCTCGGCAAGGACCGCGGCTTCCACGTCCGGCTGGACGGCCCGGCCGAGCGCCGCGTCGCCCAGGGCGCCGTGGTCGAGGGCATCAGCGAGGAGCACGCCAGGGAGCGCCTGCGCGCGGCCGACGAGGCCCGCACCGCCTACGTCCGCCGCCTGTACCGGTGCGACCCGGCCGACCCGTCCCTGTACCACCTGGTGATCGACTCCACCGCGGTACCGCTGGACACCGTTATCGAGCTCATCCTGGTCGCGGCCCGCATCCACAGCGCCGTGTCGCAGGACGCTACGGCACGATGGTGACCGGCACCGGCGAGTGGTGAGCCCGGGACCGGCTCCCGGTGCTGCGCTAAATCCAGCAGATCCCGGTGGGCGGCGACCGCGCCGACGTGGACGCGGCCGTGCGGCGCAATCACGACGCGCTGCTGCGCGGCCGGGTGCCCCGGCTGCTGCTGCACGGCGAGCCCGGCTCGGTGGTTGGTACAACCGAGGTGGACTGGTGCCGCCGCGACGGCGCGGGCCTGGAGATCGTGAGCGTCGGCGCGGGCACCCACTTCCTGCCCGAGGACCAGCCCGAGGCGATCAGCCGCACTCTGGCCGCGTGGCTGATGGGCAGGGAGAAAGCCGGTTAGCCCAGCTTTCGGAGCTCGAGCAGGTCCAGGCTGAGCGCCTCGATCTCGGCCAGCACGCAAGCCTGCCGGCCCGGCCGGGCCGGGAGACGCTGGGCCGGTCCCGCCGCGGGCTGGGCACCAAGATCCACCTGGCCGCGGACCGGCGCTGCCGCCCGGTCAGCCGGATCCTCCGCCCGGGCCAGCACGGCGACTGCCCGCGGTCGTCCCGCTGACGGATGCCGTCCCCATCGCCCGCCGGGGTCTGGGGCGGCTCCGTACCCGGCCCGGCGCCGCGATGGCTGACAAGGCCTACTCCTCCGCTGTCAACTGCGCCTACTTGCGCAAGCGCGGGATCAAGGCGGTCATCCCGGCGAAGGAAGACCAGAAGGGAGCGCCGCCGCGCCCGCGGCAGCGCGGGCGGCCGCCCGCCCCGCCTTCGACGCCGGGCGTTGCAAAGAGCGCAACACCGTCGAGCGCTGTTTCTCCAAGTGCAAGCAGTTCCGCGCCGTCGCGCCCCGGTACGACAAGCGCGAGCCCATCTACCAGGGCACCGTCGACGTCGCGTCGATCCGGAGCTGGCTACGGGATCCCGTCCCCTGATCCACGGGACACGCCCTGGGGCCTGAGGACGATCTTGCCGTGGGTGTGGCGGCGTTCGAGCTCGGTGTAGGCCTCGCGGACCTGCGCCAGCGGGTAGACGTTCGCGATCGGCACCTCGAGGTGTCCGTCGGCGATCAGGCCGGCCAGCTCGGCGAGCACCTTGGCGCCCGGCCCGGCCTCTGCCCCTCCGTCAGTCTTCACTCCGTGCTTCTGGGCTGCCGCGTAATCGGCGATGGTGTCGATCCGCCCGGCCGCGACGCCGAGGGCGAGGGCCAGCTCGACGTACCCGTCGCCGTGGGTGTCGATGAAGGCGTCCACGCCGCTGGGCGCGGCGGCCCTGATCCGGTCCGCGACGCCGTCCCCGTAGGCGACCGGGATCACGCCGTGGCTCTTCAGCCACTCGTGGTTGCTCTCGCTGGCCAGGCCGATGACCGTGGCCCCGGTACGGCGCGCGAGCTGGACGGCGAGCGAGCCGACCCCCCCGGCGGCTCCGGAGATGACGACGGTCTCGCCCTCCTTGGGCTGGACGGCGTGGACCGCCCCCCACGCGGTCGTGCCGGCTACGAACAGGCCGCCGGCCGCCTCCCAGGAGACCTTCTCCGGCTTGCGCGTGAGGTCGCCGGCCTCGACCAGGACCAGCTCGGCCTGGGAGGCCCGCTTGTTACTGAACCCGATCACCTCATCGCCCGGGGCGAATCCGCCGACCCCGGCGCCGGCCTCCTCGATGACCCCGGCGAGGTCGCTGCCCTGCCCGGACGGGAACGTCGACGGGAAGATCTTCGCCACCGCCCCCGTGCGGATGACCGCCTCACTGATGTTGATGCCGGCCGCCTTCACCCGGACCAGGACCTGCCCGTCCCCGGGCACCGGGCGTTCCACCTCCTCGACCCGCAACACGTCGATCCCGCCGAACTCGTCGTACCTGACTGCCTTTGGCATGATCTTTGCGTCTCCGTTCGGTTGGAATTCGCCCAGCGGCACCCCAGGTGGGCTCGCCCATGTCACTTCGCTCCCGAAATTTCCCGCCCGGGAGACGGGCCGCTACCAGGGTTGCCGCCAGGCAGGTTAGGAGGCGCCACCAGATCACGGTGATTCACGCGACCGGACCGGGCACCGACGGTCTTGATGGTCCGGACCCCTCGAGACGGCGGCCGTCAGCAGGAGCAGGGGTCCCCCGGGCGAGCGGGCCGGGTGCTAAGCCACCGGTCATGGGAGCGGCACCTTCTCGTGACAGTAATCGGGTGCGCTCGAGGTACCTGCCATCAAGGTGAGCGGCTGTCACCTGAGCCCGGTAATTGGCGGTCCGGCTTTCCTGACGCGCGACGGCTAGCAGCCGCAACTCCCGCGCGTGCTGGACGGCCGAGGACTGGTCACTGACCTGGGGCTTGGCGTAGATGCTGCGGATGTGCGTGCTGACGGTGTTCACCGGCACCGACAGCCGGCCCCGATCTCATGCCGCGACAGGTTCGCCGGCAGACACGGCAGCAGCTTTGCTCGCCCGCGCTGGGTGCCTTCCTCGGTGCCTGCGCCGGACGTCCCGCCGTCGATCCAGTCCTGTCGGTATCGGTCCTGCGTGAGCCCTGTCAGCGGCGCGCGAATCACCAGGATCCGGTGACGACCGCTTACCTGACTGGCGGCGAGCCTGGGCCTGTCGCGAACGCTCGCACGGCCGCCAGGGCACGTGCCCCAAGACTCCAGGGAGATACCGTGACATCACCAGACTCCGGCGCCGGCACCGCTGCGGACCTGCCCGACTACGCGCCCATCCCCCGGTCGGCGCTCGGCCCGGCCCTCAACGACCAGGGCTACTACGTCGGACGCGTGCAGCGGAACCTGTACTGGGTCACCGACGGCACCTACCAGTCCGCGTTCCTGACCACTCGGGACGGCGTCGTGCTGTTCGACGCGCCCCCGACCATCGGGGGCAACCTACGGCGCGCGGTGGACGAGATCGCCGCCGCCAACGGCGTGACCAACACGGTGACCCACCTGGTCTACTCGCACCACCACGACGACCACAGCGGGGCGGCCTCGCTGTTCGACGGGGACGTGGTCCGCATCGGCCACGAGGAGACCCGCCGGCTGCTGCTGCGCGACAACAGCCCGGCCCGGCCCGCGCCGGAGGTGACCTTCGGAGATCGCTACACCCTGGAGGTAGGAGGCGAGCGCGTCGAGCTGGCCTGGCACGGCCCCAACCACTCGCCGGACAACATCTACATACACTTCCCCGGCCACGACACCCTGATGTTCATCGACGTGGTCAACGCCGGCTGGGTGCCGATCTATAACACCAACCTGTCCGAGGACGTCCCCGGGTACATGGCCGCCCCGGCCATTGCCCTGTCCTACCCGTGGACGCACTTCATCAGCGGGCACCTCGGCCGGCTCGCCACCCGCGAGGACGTCGCGGTGCACCAGCAGTACATCGCCGACATCGAAGCCAGCGCGCAAGAGGCGCTGGCCTCGGTCAACCCGGTACCCTACTTCATGAAGTACGGGGAGAACGCCTGGGCGGGGGTTAAGGGCTACCTCGACGAAGTCACCGAGCGCACGGCTGCGCCCGTCATCGCCAAGTACACCGGCGTGCTGGCCGCCGCGGACATCGAGATCTTCACCCGGACCACCTCGTTCGCCATCATGCAGTCGCTGCGCCTGGACCGCGGGCCCAGCGCACCGGTCCACCCCTGAACAGAACCCACCCGGGGCCGGTAAGTGCCGGCCCCGGCCTGGGCCTGGCGGCTGGTGATATTCCGGTACCGGGAAACCTTGCCCGCGGTCATCGGCGTGCGCGGGCCCGGCACGACAACCTGCGAGATGTCGACGCCGACGTGCCGCTGTGGCGCACCGTCGCGGTGGCCGGGGTGTCCGGATCGGGCAAGACGTCGCTGGCTATGGGCACACCGTGTGCCGAGGGCCTGCACCGGTTCCTGGACAGCCCGCGCTGTTCGGCGGCTACGGCCCCGATCATGACCGGCTGGCCCTGACCGGGCTCGGCGCCGATCGTGCCCACCAGGATGACGCCCGGCGTGACCGGCCGGGCGTCGTAGTCGAACATTGATATTAGTGCGGCCCGATCGGTCATGGCTGCGACGGTGCCGCGCGGCACCCTGGAGTTCGAACACGAACTGGCCGGGGTAACACCGATACCAGTCCTCGCCCGGTTCGTACGACCGGATAACCGGGTGTCCGGCCAGACGGAAGTGCGCGGTGGCGTGCCTGCCCGAAGAGTTGTCACAGCATCCGGCGTGACGGCGTTCCTGGCAGACCGTCGAGACGGCGTTCTTGACCAGCAGCGCGCGGTCCATCGAGCGGACCCGGGCAGCGGCGCAGGCTGGTCGCCGGTGAACAGCAGCACCGCGTTCTGGGATGCGAGGAGATGGCCGGCCGGCGGGGCGCGCACCGGGGCACTGGTCATGGGAGCGGCGCCTTCTGGTAGCGGAACGGGCGCGCCCGACGGTAGTGGCCGTCACGGCGAGGGGCGGTGACCTGATCCTGGTGATTCGCGGTCCGGGGTGAGCCTTCGGAGCTCAAGCAGGTCCAGGCCGAGCGCCTCGATCGCGGCCAGCACGCCGAACAGCGCGGACCGGTCCAGCAGCCCGGTGAGCACCGTGTGCGCGCCGTGGTGATACGGAGCCAGGGCCGGGAACGCGGACAGCACGGTGGCACCGAGGTGCCCGTCGATCCGGATCAGGTACGGGGCAGGGGCCGGGTCCATGCCGCCATGGTCGAGGGCGGGCAGGTGAGGCCGCATCGCCGGGATCGGGTTACCGGCGGGCTACCGCGCCCGGCCGGCCGCCAGCAGCCGCAGCTCCCGGGCGCGCCGCACGGCCGCGGACCGGTCACCGACACCGAGCTTGGCGTAGATGCTGCGGATGTGCGCGTTGACGGTGTTCGGCGAGACCGACAGCTGCCCGGCGATCTCGGGCCGGGACAAGTTCGTCGGCAGGTACCGCAGCACCCGCAGCTCGCCCGGGCTGAGCTCCTCGACCGGCGCCGGTGAGGACTGCTGCCGGGCCGCCGGGGATGCGCCGTGCAGCACGTCGAGGATGTCGGCGAGCAGCGCGGCGTGCGCGGTCTGGTGCCGCGGCAGCGCCTCCAGCAGCCCGGCCGAGCCGGTCATCGCGAACGGCAGGATCAGCCGGTCGGCCTCGGCCATAGCCAGCGCCCGTTCCGCCGCCTGGCTGGCCGCGCGCTGGTCGCCGAGCGCACGGTGGGCGAGCCCGGCCAGCAAGTGCGCCTCCATGACCGTGACGTCCCCGGTGACCGGGGCCGTGCCATCCAGGACACCGGCCACCGCGGCCAGAGCCGCGGCCGGATCGCCTTCCGCCAGGCAGATCACCGCGCGGGAGTTCCGGTACTCACCGGAGCTGGCCCGCTCGTCATCCAGCGCCGCGATAAAGGCGCGGGACTCACCGGTCAGCCCAAGGCGGGCCTGGGTGGCCAGCAGCCAGCGGGTCGCCCGGGTCGCCAGCGCCTGCGATCCCTCCAGCTGCGATCCCAGGTATTCGGCCGCGCCGAGTTCCTGGAGTGCCTCGTGGTGGCGGCCGCGGCCGGCGTGCAGTAGCCCGGCCGTCTGGTGCAGCAGCAGCGTGAGGTCCGGCCCGGTGTCTGTTTGCAGGGCCTGCCTGGTTCGTTGCAGCCACCGCTCGGCCTCGTCGAACTCACCCGTCCAGACCAACGTGCCGGCGAGCATTATCAGCGCGGGCGCGATCACCGGTTCCGCGGCCCAGTCGTAGCGTTCGGCGAGCGCGATCGCCTCGCGGCAGCGGCGCTGGGTCGTGGCGAACGAGTGGAGGAACAGCGACGCGAACCCGAGCTGCGCCAGGCAGCCGACTTCCAGGTAGGGGCGGCCGATCTCCCGGGCCAGGTCGGCGCCCTCCCGCAGGTGGCGTTCGGCGTCCGGCGCGTCTGGCCGCCCCAGCGTCCACGCCTCGGCGGTCCCCAGGTTCATCAGCGCCACCGCGCGCAGGTCGCTGCCCAGGGCGATGTCCTCGTCGGACGGCCCGGTTACCGGGGAGTCCAGGAACCGGGCCTGCTCGATGACGCCGGCCAGGTGACCGCGCCGCCTGGCCAGCGCCAGCTGCAGCGACACGACCGCCACCCGCAGGCGGCGCCGGCGCTCCGGCGGCGTCGCCTCGGCGTGCGCCTCGGCGACCGCCAGGTGGGCGGCCGCCTCGTCCAGGCGCCCCTGGGCGAGGTCAACGGTTGCGCGGACCAGGGCCAGCTCGGGGTGATCCCCGCCCGGCGGGAAGGCCCGCAGCAGCGCCTGCATGGTCTGCGCCTGCCCGTCCAGCGTCAGGCTGAACGAATGGTCGGCCAGCAGCCGCGCCGCACCGGCCCAGTCCCCCGCCGCCTGCGTATGCCGGACGGCGTCGGCCACCTGGCCCTGCACGGTGAACCACCCGGCGGCCCGCCGGTGCAGCACCGGCACCTGGTCGGGCAGCGTCCGGCGCAGCTCCAGCCGCAGGAAATCCGCGACCAGGTGGTGGTAGCGGAACCAGGTCCGCCCCGGGTCCAGCGATTCGACGAACGCGTTGGCGTCCTCGAGGCTCAGCAGGATCCGTTCCGAGCCCGGCCGGCCGGTCAGCAGGTCGGCCAGCTCGCCGTTGACCCGGTCCAGCAGGCAAGTGCGCAGCAGCAGATCCTGCACGCCGGGCGGCTGGCGGTCCAGCATCTCGGCGAGCAGGTACTCCGCGACCGTGCGCTCGCTGCCGGAGAACTCCGCCACGAACCGCTCCGGGTCCGGGTGCCCGGCCAGCGAGATCACCGCCAGCCGCAGGCCCGCGGCCCACCCCTCGGTCCGCTGGTACAGCAGCGCCACCCCGGCCTCGGACAGCGTGATCCCTGAGGCGTCGAGGAGCTCGCGGGTTTCGCTTTCGGAAAAGCGCAGGTCCGCCGCGCGGATCTCGGCCAGCTCGCCGGCCAGCCGCAGCTGATGCAGGCCCAGCCGCACATCGTGCCGCGTGGCCAGGATCGCGTGCACCCGCGGGGGAAGGTTCGTCAGCAGCCGGCTGAGCTGAGCGAGGGCGTCCGGCGAATTCAGCTCGTGCAGGTCATCAATAACCAATGTGATGCCGTCGCGATCGGCGAGTTTCGAGAGCACCCGGCCGGCCATCGCCGGCGCGTTGAAGTCGGGCGTCGCGGCCGGCGGTTCCGCGCCGCTGTCTGCACCGGTGGCCTGACGGACCGCGTCGAGCAGGGCCAGCCAGAACTGCTGGGCGTCTTGCTGGTCGCGTTGCACCTGCAGCACGGCGAGCCGGCGCGGCTGCCCCGGACCGCCGGCCCACGCACGCAGCAGCGACGTCTTCCCGCTGCCAGCCGACGCCGAGATAATCGTCACCTTCCCCGCTGCCGCGCGGTCCAAGGTGGCGAGAAGATCGTCGCGAGCGATCAGCCGGGCAGTGCCGACGCCACCTTCACCCGGCTGCGGCCTGCGCTGCTCATCTTCTACTGCCGATAGCACGTCACGGCGCCTTCCCTCACGGAAGGCATCCGCCAGGTTCGACCGCCGCTGCACACCTAGCTTCTGAAGAAGGTGAGGAGGCGGGTACCGGTCATGTACCTGCGGACGAAGAGCTCGGCGGCGGCTTCCATCTTCACGTAGCCCAACAGCGATCAGTTCGTCGACTTCCTGTTCCGTCATGGTCAGCCCAGCTGGTCGAGTGGTGGTACGACAGTGAAATTCAGGCTGACTGATGACTGGCCTGCGGAACATTACCCAAGTGGGTGTGACTTCTCAGCGCTGTTGGCGGTCGTGCGAGTGGCGGGTAGCGAGCAGGGCCAGCTCGGTCCGGTTGGCCACGCCGAGCTTGGCGTAGACATGCGAAAGGTGCATCTTTACCGCGTTACGAGACATAAACAGTTCCCGGGCGATGTCCGGATTGTTCCGGCCTTGGCTGGCAAGCTCGACCACCTGCCGCTCGACCGGGCTGAGGCTGGCCCACCCGTGCGTGGCACTCGCATGCTCCCCACGGCCGCGCTGGGCGTAGGCGACGGCCTCGTCAAGAGACAGTCGGGCTCCATCCTCCAAACCCTTTTTAAGATTCTCGTCGCCCAGTGCGGTGCCGACGACGGCTAGATGCCGCTCGGTTCGTTTCCGAGCGGAGGGGAAGGCGACGAGCCCGAGGATGCTCCGCTGCTTGCGGGCGGCAGCGCTTAGTCGGACGGCCCGCTCATGCTGGCCCCGGAACAGGGCGACCTCAGCGAGGATGTCGAGGGCGTCGATGACTGCGGGGCGCCATCCGCGGTCGAGCAATACTTTGAGGGCGTCGTGGGTGAGGCATTCTGCCCGGTGGTCGTCGCTCTCCAAGAGCACAGCGCGAGCCAGCCCGAGGTGGGCTACGGCCTGGGCGCGCCGGTTCCTCAAGGGTCCGACGGCGGCCAGGAGCCTCTCGACGTGGATCTTGGCCTGCGCGCTGTCGTCCCGGGCCAGCGCCACGGCCACCAGGATCTCCTGGGCATGCCAGGCCAGGTAGCAGACCTCAGATTCCTGCTCGTAGAGGCTGCTGGCCCACTGTCCTGCTCGATCGAGATCCCCGGCAGCCAAGGCGGCGACGCCCAAGGCGTGCATGAGTACCCCGGTCCCCAGACGCAGCCTTTCCTGCCTGGATTGCTCGAAATCAGCCTCCGCCCGCTCGCCAGCGGCGTCCGCCGCGCCCATGCTGGCGTCGAGAATGGACAGGACCTCAATTGCGTGGTACCGGCTCAACTGGTCCTGCCCGGGCATCATGGCCAGCGCCCGCTCGGCGTGATCACGGGCGCCGGCCAGATCCCCGGCCGAGAAAGCGGTGTGCGCCAAGCACCACAAGCACCAGCGGATGGTGTCCTCAAAGCCGATGGCTTCGGCCACCCTGAGCGCTTCCTCGAGCGGGCGTCGCATCGCGCCGGGATCGTCCTGGAAGAAGTAGCTGATCGCCAAGGTGGTCAGCGAGTCACACAGCGCGACATCGTCTCCTGCGGTTCGCGCGAGTTCAGCCGCCCGCATGAGCATCGGATCGCCGGCACCGGGATCACCCTGTATGACCAGAGCCCCGAGGTGGTCGAGAGCGACTGCCTGCGAGCGGGTATCGCCGATCGCCGCGCCCATCTCCAGCGCCGAGGTGGCCGAGGACTGCGTACGGGCAAAATCGCCAAGCCAGAACGACAGAACCGACAGCTCGGCGAGGGCGAGAGCCTGTCCGGCGGATGGTTCAGGCGGGGCGGCACGCAGGCTCTGCTCGATCGCCGCTACACCCTCTGCTCCCCGCCCCCGGACCCGCCAGTAGAAGCCCAGTGCTCCCGCCATGGCCAGGGCATCGTCTGGGGCACGATCACATCCGTTGTCGATGGCCGCCCGCAGGTTGGGTGACTCATCGTCCAGACGAGCGCGGCCAGCCGGGACCAGCGCCCACAGCTCCCGGTCGGCGCGCTGGGCCAATTCCCCGAAATAGGCACGGTGCCGGTCCGCCAACAGGTCACCCTCGCCCGCCGCGGCCAACCGCTCGGAGGCGTACTGGCGAACGAAATCAAGCATCCGGAAGCGCGTGGCACCTGCCCTGCGCTCCACCGCCAGCAGCGACTTATCCACCAGGCCCTCGATCACGTCGAGGACCTGGCCGGGAACAATGCCATCCCCGGCGCACACCGCCGTGGCGGCTTCCAGGTCGAAGCCCCCCGAGAAGACCGACAACCGGGCAAACAGCTGACGCTCGGCGTCGGTGAGGAGTTCATGGCTCCAGTCCAGCGACGCCCGGATCGTCTGGTGGCGAGGATCTGACCGGTGACCGCCACGCAGCAGCCGCAGATGATCATCAAGCCCGACGGCAATTTCCTCAGCGGAAAGCACACGAACCCGCGCCGCGGCCAGCTCGATAGCCAAGGGAATGCCGTCCACCCGGCGAACGATCGCCTCGACCGCTCCAGCGACATCCTCGCTCAGCTCGAACCGTGCTTGCACGTGGCCGGCTCGATCAGCAAAAAGCCGGGCCGCATCAGAGGCCCCTGTCTCACCGGCGTCGCCGCGCGTCTGCATCGACAACGAGGGCACTGGCCACACCAGCTCCCCCGCGATGTCAAGCGGAGAACGGCTCGTAGCCAGAACCGTCACCGATGGACACCTGCGCAACAGCACCTCGGCCACACGCCGGGCCGCACCCAGGACATGCTCACAGCAGTCCAGCACCAGCAGCGCGTTTGCCTCACGCAGGTACTCCACCGCCGCTTGCAGCGGAGAGCGGCTCGATCCGCCGCCCACCGACTCGAGCACAGCGCCGCCGACCAGGCCGGGATCGGCCGGCGGAGCAAGCTCAACCAAGTAGACCTTCGCCCAACCCAAGTCACCGGCGCTGAAGCCCAGCTCCAGCGCCAGACGGGTCTTACCGATCCCGCCGATGCCAACCAGGGTGACAAGTCGCTTTCCTTCCCGGAATAGCGACCGGAGCTCGTCCAGCTCTCGTTCTCGGCCGACGAAGGTGGTCAGGGACATCGGAAGGTCGCCGGCGACCTCCACGTCCTGCGGGTGGTCGACACGGTGACACGGTCCGGGCCCCTGTGTCTTGCCCATGCCAGCATCATGGCATGGGAAGCCGGTGGCCTGTAGGTTCCGATCCCGGCGCGGAGAGATGTCCGTGATCGGTAACCTCAGTGCCGCGCTTGAGCAGGACCTGAGGCGCCGGCGGGTCCTCGGCGTTCAGTTCCGCGAACACCTGCTCGATCAGATGCTGGTTGCGGTCGCCCGCATCCGGGCGTGTCTCGTACCGCACCACAACCGCCCTGGCCATCGTGACCACCTCCTGCCTATACAGAGCCGGAAGGCAGCCGAAACTCACCCGGAAGGCCATGACGTTCCGGCACCCGGCTGCTCATGGGCACCCGCGCCGGCTGGAACCAGAGAAGAAGAAGACCGTGGGATAGCAATCGCGCGCTGGTTGTGCTGCACATGATCGGGGAGACGGCCTGCCACGCCGGGCACCTGGACATCGCCCGCGCAATGCCCGATGGCCGAACCAACCTCGGTCTCCGCTAGGCAGTGGGCGCCCATAACTGGCCAATCCGCGCGCGAGCGTCCGCGCCGTCGGCGTAGCTGCGAGCCGCACCTATTCGGCAGGGAGCATCGTTATGCGATATATTGCCGGGCTGTGGTCGTCTTGGATGCTCACTGGCTGTGAGCGCCATGTCTAGATCGTCTGATTCTCGGTAGCTGGGATGGGGCAGTCGTTCACTGGTCTGGGACCGAAGGTCCGCTGGCGGGCCAGGCGCCGCAGCAGCCGCCGCTGATCCGCGGATGGGAGCGCAAATGGGAGCGCGTTCGGCTCGCCGGTGCGAGCTTGGGCTCGCTTGTGCTCGCCTCCGCAAGCGCTGACCTGCGTCGATGGGCGGTGAAGTGCGGCGGGGGAGTGGCGGTGACAATCCTTACAAGCGAGGGGTCGCTGGTTCGATCCCAGCTGCGCCCACCCCAAAATCCCAGGTCAGCATACAGATCTGGGCCCGTCCGGACGGGTCTCAAGATCGTCTGACCGTCATCTGACCGTCGTGATGCACGTGGATTTCCGACACTCGGCCGGCTGCTGCTGCAGGGACATCTGGACTTGCGCGCGGCCGGCGAGGAACGCCGCCGCCGGGTGACCGGCGCGGACGGGGTGGCTCGCACCCGGGTCGAGACCGGTCATCAGCGGCCGCTTGCCACCGTGGTCGGCCAGGTACGGGTGACCCGGATGGCTTACCGGGCGCCGGGCGCGCCCAGCGTGCATCCGGCCGACGCGGCGCTGAGCCTGCCCGCGGGAAAGCACTCTCACGGGCTGCGGCGGCTGGCTGCCCTGGAGGCCGTTCGCGGCTCCTTCGCGGCGCCGCCGCTGCGATCGGCCGGTCTGCGGCCGTGCGGGCCGGGAAACGCCAGGTGGAGGAGCTGGCCTGGGCGGCCGCGGCCGACGTGGACTGCTTCTACGCCAGGGCCCGGCCCGCGCCGGGTGCGGCGGCCACCGACGTGCTGGTGCTGTCGGCCGACGGCGCGAGCATCATCATGCGCCCCGGCTGATCGATTTCATCCACGTCCTGGAATACCTCTGGGACGCCGCCTGGTGCCTGCATCCCGAGGCCGACCCCGCCGCCGAAACCTGGGTCGCCGCCCACGCCCGCGCCATCCTGGCCGGCCGCCCCGGCGACGTCGCCACCGCCATCCGCCGCGCCGCGACCACCGCCCAGCTCACCGGCGCCCGGCGCGCTACCGCCGACAAATGCGCCCGCTACCTCGACACCAAACGGCCCTACCTCGGCCGGTGCGCCGGCTGGGCAGCGACGCTGAAGACGCCGGTGAAGCCGCCCAGGGTCACGCCTAGGCCGGTGGTGACGGCCTCGCCGCCAGCTTCGCCGAGGTAACAGCGCACTCCCGGGCGGCGGAGCACATCAGCGGTCATCAGCTGGACGAATGGCTTGGTGGCGAAACGGAGAGCCCGCACCGGGCGCAGGACGGCACCGGCGTGCCGTCGGCATCTCCGGATTGATCACGCTGACCGAACGGCCCGCCCGCGCCGACAAGATCCAGACCCTGGTATGAGGGCTCATAGACCGCCTTGCCACTTGGGAACAGACTCATGTCTTGAGCGCGGCGAGGGCGCCGCGGATAATGTCTGCGTGAACTGAGAATCGCGACGCCTCCGTGTCCTGCGGGCTAGTTCGGTGAGGCCGCCGACGGCGCGGCGGACCGCTTGGGGAGCGCCCTTTACTGCCGCGCCCGGCCGGGGCCGAGATTGCGAAGCGAGGTTCCGGGGGGTGAGGAAACCAGCCGCCCCGGACATTGGGGCATCGGCGGCTGCGGCGCGTGCTAGGGCGCCCACCTCGACGGGAGGGCTGAGTGGGAACGGTTCGCGACGCGCTCCAGCTCCCCGATATGCGGCGGATCGAGCTTGGC
>Ga0209647_1001938_pt1 | contig 17047 bp, 17 predicted proteins | sample GraSoi_2013_60cm_FD_185827 | JGI IMG/M metagenome (GOLD analysis project Ga0209647, IMG submission 185827) | Grasslands soil microbial communities from the Angelo Coastal Reserve, California, USA - Sample 9_17_2013_60cm (SPAdes) (version 2) | ecosystem: Environmental > Terrestrial > Soil >...
GACAGCACCGCCGAGTCCCTGGATCGCCCGCGCCGTGACGAGGAACCCCTGCGTCCTCGCCAGGCCACAGGCGAATGACGCCAGTGTGAAGAGCGTGATGCCGATCAGGAAGAGCCTGCGGTGGCCGAAGAGATCACCGAGCCGACCGCCAAGCAGCAGGAAGCCGCCGAAGGTGAGGAGGTAGGCATTCACCACCCAGGCAAGCGAGGTCTCGGAGAAACCGAGATCCTGCCGGATCGACGGAAGCGCAACGTTCACGATCGTTGTGTCGAGGACGATCATCAGAGCGCCCAGGCAGAGGACGATCAGCGCGAACCAGCGCCCAGAGCTTCGCCCGGTGGTGGGTGCGAGGTCATCAGTCAGCCCTTCTCTATGACTCAATATATTTGCTTTTACGAGTTTCATTCCTTAGCTCCATTGAACTTACGATATGTTACGGCAGGGGACTCTATTACCCTAATTCTTTCCAGTTCACTGTACTCAGTGCCTGAACACTCAAACAATCGAGGACCTTTACCTTATTTCTTTTCAGGCCCGTACTTGACCATCATAGCAGACTGAAAAGAAAAAAACTTCTTCTATCGTACTCTTTTTGACTGAGATCCACTCATAACTTGCCTCCTGCGGAGGCACACACGTGAGAGAGGGAAGTGTGCTGGGGACACCCCAGACCCCGGCAGGGAGGCTTCGCCCCCTGCACCCCTGATGTAGGAGTGGATGTCAGTGTTTGACCCTCGACAGTATCCCCGCGCTCAGGTATAATGTGAGCAAATGAGTCCCATGGCCCGCGACGTGGAGCAGGAACTCTGTCAAGGATGCAAGCAAAGAGCGCTACGGCCATGTCTACTCCCACGTACTCTCGACGAGAGCATCTCAGTTCGTCTAGGGAGCCGTTCATGGTCCAGAAACGTGTCTTAGCGCTCCAACATATCGAGATTGATCCACCGGGCTATCTCGGTGAGCTGCTGCAGGAGCATTCCATTCCCTACGATGTGGTTATGGTGCAAGAGGGTACTCTACCCGATCCCACGGCGTACGGTGCCATTCTCTCCCTGGGGGGGCCGGAGTATGCTGGTGATGAAGAGCTCTCCTACCTGATTCAGGAGAAATCTCTCATTCGCCGTGCGGTCGACCAGGATATCCCTTTCCTTGGGATTTGCCTGGGGGGACAGTTATTGGCCAGCGCGCTTGGCGCTTCGATTGTCCGCAAGGGGCTCACTGCCTACCTGATTCAGGAGAAATCTCTCATTCGCCGCGCGGTCGACCAGGATATCCCTTTCCTTGGGATTTGCCTGGGGGGACAGTTATTGGCCAGCGCGCTTGGCGCTTCGATTGTCCGCAAGGGGCTCACTGAAATCGGCTTTTTTGATGCGCAGTTCACTGCGGAGGGGATGAGCGATCCCCTCTTTGCGGGTCTACCTGGCTACCAGCACATTTTTCACTGGCACGAGGATTCCTTTACGCTTCCTGAAGGCGCGCGCCGATTGGCGGTGAGGCCGGGTGCGCCGGAGCAGGCCTTTCGCTACAGACACCGGGCATATGGACTGCAGTACCACATCGAATTGACACCGGACCTGCTGGTTACGTGGGTACGGCATCATCCCTGGCGAGACCAGACCATCGCGCTTCTGGGGCTTGCAGCATACGAAGGCATCGGGCGAGAGGCACGCGAGCTCTCCCCCCCGTACCGTGACCACACGCGTACACTCTTTGAAAATTTTCTCACGCTCGGCGGTCTCCTGTGACGAAAGGAGCTGCGTGCGGGAAGGGATACTATACCATGCAGCTCCATCGACCATTCCGTTTCGGGATCGTCACCCATAATACCAACGCATCATTGGACGCACTGGTGGCTCGGGCTCGCCTGGCGGAACACCTCGGCTACTCCACGTTTCTGATTCCGGATCATAATACCAACGCATCATTGGACGCACTGGTGGCTCGGGCTCGCCTGGCGGAACACCTCGGCTACTCCACGTTTCTGATTCCGGATCACCTCGGCGACCAGTTTGACACCCCTCTCGCATTGGCACTGGTCACACAGGCGACGAGTACGCTCCACATCGGCAGTTTCGTCTTTGCCAACGATTTCCGCCATCCCGCCCTGTTGGCGAAGACCGCCGCCACCCTGGACGTGATTTCAGGAGGGCGGTTCGAGTTGGGCCTGGGGGCCGGGTGGATGCAGTCGGAGTATGAGCAGATCGGACTCGCCTTTGCTACACCTCGTGTTCGTATCGAGCGCATGGTCGAGGCCCTGCAGGTCATCAAAGGCTTGTTCTCCGATGACCCGGTGACTTTCGCAGGGATCCACTACCAGATCACCGCCATGCGAGGTCACCCCTCCCCGGTCCAGCGTCCGCATCCACCCATCCTGCTGGGAGGAAACGGAAAGCGCATACTCTCGGTGGCGGCACGGGAGGCGGATATCGTCAGCATCATCCCCAGGGGAATGGTAGAACTGGGGGGCCTGCAGCGCATCGACCCAGCGGACGTGGGATCCACGTCCGTAGCGCGAAAGGTGGCGTGGATGCGCGAGGCTGCGGCAGAGAGGTTCCAGGACCTGGAACTCAACCTCTTCATCGTGGACATGGCGCTCACCGATCGGCGAGGGGACGGAGCAGACCGATTGGCCCATCGCTTCGCGCTCAGCCGTGAGCAGGTCATGGAGATCCCCCACCTGCTGGCGGGAACTGTCGACCAAATAGGTGAGCAGCTACGAGAGGCCCGCGAGGAATATGGCATCTCGTACCTGACCGTGTTCGACGAGCACATGGAGCAGTTCGCCCCGATTGTCGCGCATCTGGCAAATCAATAGCCAGAGGTCAATAGTGTACGGTCGTTTGCTGAAGAACTCTTTCAGAAGCGATACTTTTCAACGATCTCTTCCCGAACCTCGACGCCAAGTCCGGCAGACAGTGGGACATCAATCCAGCCGTTTTTCTGCATGAACGGTGTCGTCACCAGTTCGTGCTGCATCGGGTTTTCCAGTGGCTTCATTTCAAACAACAGGCAGCGGTCGGAAAGCGCGGAGAGTGCGAGGCTGGCAGCGGTAACGATGGCACTGCTCCAGGCGTGGGCGTTATACCAGACATTGGCCTGCTCTACCAGTTGGATCAGCTTATAAAAACCGGTGATCCCTTCGGCTCGCCCAGGATCACAGCCCACAACATCCACGATCCCTGTTGCGACCAGGCGCTGGTAGCCTTCGAGGTTCCATTCTCGCTCCCCGGTAGCAATGAGCGTCTTCACGTGCTGACGCAATTTGCGGAATCCCTCGATATCGGCCGGCTCCAATGGCTCCTCGATCCAGCGCAGATTATATTCCTCGAAGGCGTTGACTAGCGCGATGGCATGAGCAACATCCCATTGCAATGACTGCCCCCGGTCGATCATGATATCCGCTTCTGGCCCCACCGCTTCGCGCAGCAAGCGCACGAACGCAATATCGCGCTCGGCTTCGTAGCCCAGGCGCGCTGCGCCGCGTTTGCCGAAGCCAATTTTCACGCCCTGGTAGCCTTCCTCGCGCACGTATCGTCCGTGGCGCTCAGCTTCTTGCTCGATGTCTGGCAGAAAGGCGTGAGTGCTGGCAATGACCGGCAGGCGTTCGCGATAGGCCCCACCGAGCAGCTTGACAAGTGGCAAACCGAGCAGTTTTCCTTTCAAGTCCCACAGCGCGAGGTCTATGGCGCTGATCGCAAACGAAGCAATGCCCCCTTGATAGCCATACCACCACATGTGCGACTTGAGTCGCCGCCAGTGATTGATGTTATCGAGGGGGTCGCTGTCAATGAGTAATGGTGCCAGTCCGGTAATCAGTTGTTCGGTCGCACGGGATGACTCCGGCCATTGCGTGATGGATTCGCCCCATCCGACGGTGCCGTCGCTCGCTTCGATGCGACAAAGCGTCAGGTAACGAGTGTTATTGTTGTCGTTGGGTTCGGGGTAAGAAACGGAAATGGGCGTTACCTTGCGAATACGCATACTTCACCTTTCCATAGATTTGCCCAGGTTTCCCCTGTGCTATGCCGTCAATACATCAGGAAGCCGCCGGTGATATTGATTGTGGCACCAGAGATAAACGAGGCATGATCGCTGGCAAGAAACACGACCGTACCGGCGATCTCTTCCGGCTGGGCGGGTCGCCCAAGAGGAGTTGCCTGGTTTGATGACTCAAGCGACGCAGGGTCGAGTCCACCGAGCAACATTGGTGTGATGACAAAGCCGGGAGCAACTGCATTGACCGTGATCCGATGCGGGCCATAGGTGCGAGCCAGGCCGCGTGTCATCGTCACAATGCCGCCTTTCGCCGTGTTGTAGACGACAGAACCACCAAAGCCGCCTGTCCACCAGCCTTGCGAGGTGAAGGCGATGATACGTCCTCCCCGGCCCTGCTCGCGCATAACCCGTGCGGCGGCGCGACAAAGGAAGAAGCTTGCTTTGAGGTTGAGATCAATTTGAAAATCCCAATCTTCTTCGGTAACATCGTCGATGTTGTACTGGCGGCGCAAGACGGCAGCAAGATGAGCCAGAACATAGAGCGAACCAAACTCATCGCGTGCGCGGTTCACCAGCGCATCATGCACCGCCAGGTTGCGCAGGTCAGCGCCAACAGCGATATGGCCCTCACCCTCCATACCGGCCACCACCGCTTCAACGGCTTGCTGATCGAGATCGACCGCCATCACGCGGGCGCCGGTCGTCGCGAACGCCTCAGCAACCTTGCGGCCAATGCCGCCAGCTGCGCCGGTCACAATGACGCCTTTTCCTTCCAGTCCCGCGCCAACACTCCAGGCCATACATGCCTCCTCTTCATCAATGCTTCATGTATCTGCTGACCAGAAAACCGTTTCTTCCGCGATGATCACCTCAGAGTGCCCAAGAAAAAGCGGGCGATCTTGCGCGAGAAGTCCGGCGATCTCAGGATCGGCGAAAGCCTTTTCCACAGCTGCAGCATCATCAAACCAGAGCTCGCCAACCGCGTCCCATTCGACAGGCTGGGAGCCGACGACTCGCGAGAGAGCCATCTTACATACCCCAGGCATCTTTTGTGCTATAGCTGCATGGGGGCCGGTGTAATGCTCCCAAAACTCCTCTGGCGTCATCCCGGGCTTCCGGCGTATCAGGGAAATGCGTTTAATCACAGCAATCGCTCACTTTCTTCCCAGGAATGCCTGTGCTGCCTATCTGGGAATCGCTGTTTCTGCCATCACCGCGCGCGCCATGTCACGGAACTGGATAGTCTCACATGTGTTCTCTGTCCGGTTGCAGCCCTGCCAGTCCTGCCACACATACTCGATAGCGAAGTACCCATTGTAGCCAATCTCTTGCATGCGGGTAATTACGCGGTGGTAATCAATCGTATTTTCCTGGAAGGTCGTTTGTAACTTGCCTGCAGCCGCCCCGCGACAGTGGAAATGGCGAGCATAGGTCAACAATGGTTCAATTTCGGCATCGGGAATGCCAGCGAAGGTGAAATGCGTGTAATCCAGTGTGAGTTTCAGTCCTGGCGTCAGTTCGACCAGGTGCGCCAGTTTCTCCGGCGTATCCACGTTCGAGCCGAGATGTCCTTCGACCGAAAGCACGATGTCAAATTTCGCCGCGTCGTCGACGCGCCATTTCAGCGCTTCTGCTGAGCGCTGAATGGATGGCTCCCAACTCTCGTCTCCGAAACGCATTCCCGGCAACATCGTCATCCCTTTCGCGCCCAGACGGTGCGCCATTTCAAGCATATCGGAGAAGAGTGCAGCGGCTTCCTCCCGCTGTTTGGGGTCGGGGTGATTGGGAGCCATCGTCTCGAAGTCTGTCCAGGGCTGCCAAAAGAAATCGGCCAGTTCCAGTCCTGATCGCTCGATGCGCTCTTGCAAAATACCTGACCACATGGGGATATCGGAGCGCACCATTTCGGGGCGGACATGTGACCGGTTGCCGAAGAGCGCGAGATCTACTCCCTCGACGTCAAGGAGCTGGATAAGGGCTAGCACACGGTCGTGAGGAAGCAACGGCCAGGTGAAGTCGGCACAAGCCAGTTTCATGACACTATCCTCCGTAAGAGCGGCCCGGCGCGCTGCGCGTGTGCTACCGGCTAACTTCCAGGCGAAATCGCTCAGAACGTAGCCGGCAGCGCCGCTTTCACGCTGGGCGGCCGTGTATTATCGAGCTAGAAGGTATACAGGTTCAGGTTGTCTTTGGTGAAGACCGTTGGCGGACCTGCGGTCACGGTTCCTTCTGTGCCAACCGTAAAGCTGCCGAGATTTCCGCAGGTGTACGTGTCGCCCTGCTTGCCGGTGATCTGGTGCGTCAGAATGGCGTGCATCGCACACATGGCGACCTGCCCCTCGCGGGCGAAGCCCCACAAAGCGAACTGCTTGACACACCCTGACGTGACATACGATTCCATCTGCTTGGGATCGCCCAGGCCTGTCACGACATACTTGTTGCACACGCCCTCCTGCTTGACAACTTGCGCGGCAGCGGCTACAGCAATGGTGGTCGGTGCAATAATACCCTTGATGCTCGGGTACTCCTTCAGAACGCTCTGAGCATACTGGACTGCTGTAGGCGTCGAGTCATCGGGCGGATTGATAGTCGTCACCAGGTGCATGTTCTTGTACTTCGGGTTCGTCTGTAAATCCTGGACAAGCAGCTTGTTCCACAGCACCTGGTTGCTATCCGTAGCCTGGGCCGAGAGAATGACAAAGTCGCCGCTATAGTTGATCTGCGATCCGAGCATCTGGAGTTGGATGTCAGCAATTTGCTGGGCGCTGGTTCCTTCGACATAGGCAGTACGACCCGCAGGAAGCACGTCTGAGTCATAGGAAACTACCGTCACACCGTTTTGTTGTGCCCGTTGCAGGGCAGGAGTCACAGCGGCCGGGTCATCGGCGGAGATAAAGATGCCCTTGTACCCTTTGGAGACAGCATTGTTGATGAACTGTACTTGCTGAGTAGCTGAGGACGAGGTCGGCCCGCCGTAAGAGAGTTGGTAGCCGAACTGCTGCGCGAATTGCTGCGCGCCTTGATCAGCCTGAGTGAACGGCGGAATACCGGTAAATTTGGGTATCATATACAGCTTTATAGTCGACGATGACGAGCCGGAACTTGAGCTGCTTCCCCCGCTACTACCGCAGGCGCTTGCCAGCAGCGCAATTAAGATAAACGATACGCAGAGCGTAAACAGCCCGCGATGGCGTACAGGTGCTGCAATAGAATACAGCCTATCGTTCATAACGTACCTCCATTGCTGATTGCTGTGGCTCGTGCGAGCCACAGTAAATATCATGATAGTGCGAACACGAACCCACGAAACATGTCAGCGTTCTTGCTCATGAGCTGGTTGAGCTTCTACATTGATTGCTGCCGCCTGCGGCACCTCCTCTGTTTCTGCGAAAGCAATGCTCTCGCGTTGTTCTCTCCGGCGAGACAGGTTGCGAACAGTGTTGATAGCAGCACCGCCGCTAATGGCAATGATCAGCAAAATGCCGACGCTGATCGTTTGTTCCTGGCCTGACAATCCCGCTACTCCTAGACCGGTCTCCAGCACTTGTAAGAGAATCAGTGCCAGCACAACACCCGGAATGGTGCCGGTTCCTCCATACGCGCTGACCCCACCAAGAATAACAGCGGTGATTGCCGGAAGAAGTTGATCGGCGGCCATGTTGGCCTGGGCTGTATCAAAATTTCCCAGGTAGAAGATAGCCGCCAGCGCGGAGAATATACCCGCGATGACGAAGACGAGCATGCGTGTGCGCGCGACAGGAACGCCAGAAAAGCGGGCGGCCTGCCGGTTGCCACCAATAGCGAAGACGGCTTTGCCGAAGCCGGTCAAGTGGATAATAAATGCAAGAATAGCCGCGCAAATCAACAGGACAGCCGTGGCGATGGGGAAATCGCTGCCGAACAGCCCTCCCGAGCCCAGCTGAACAAGCGACGCCGGAAAGTTAATGATGGCGGTACAATGATGGCGGTACCTTGCAAGATGAGAAACGCGATACCTGTATACACACTCATCGATCCAAGTGTTACGGCCAGCGAAGGGAGTTCGAGCATGACGACGACCAGCCCATTGACAAGCCCCAGGAGGCCACCCAGGATGATCGCCACTCCCGCTGCCATCCAGATGTTCGTTCCATGTTGCCAGAGAACGGCCATCACCACGCCGCACAGGGCCAGGATCGAAGCGATAGAAAGATCGATATCGCCGGTCACAATCACCGGGGCGACGCCCAGCGCGAGAAAGCCCAGCACCGTCGCATTCAGCGCCATTGTTTCGAGATTGAACGGCGAGAGGAAGTCGCTTGACGCCGCAGAACTGCCCGCTATCACAATGACAATCAGCAGGCATAGCCCAACTTCCCAGCGCATGAACCGGCGTGCAATACGTTGCATGAGGGAATCGGTAGTATTGCCGCGAGAGGCGGATCGGCGAGGCTCTATGCCTGGTGGGCGACGTATCAATAGACTCACTGCTGAACCTCCGTTTTCACAGGCTGCGGCGTATCATGATCTGGCAAGCTTCTGTTGCGCGTTGCCGGTTGTTGCAGGCGGCGTATTAGCAAAGCGTAGACGGCAACGGCAAAAATGATAGCAACACCTTGCAGTGTTTGCTGGGCAAAGATCGATATTTTGAGCAGCGCCAGGACGTTTTCAATTTCGAGCAGCAACACCGAACCGAGCGCAGCGCCGAGTGGAGAGCCAGAACCACCGAAGAGGCTCACCCCGCCTACCACCGCCGCAGCGATGACTGTCAGTTCAAATCCTGCTCCGGCGGTAGCATCGACATTCCCGTATTGGGCTATGTACAGCAGGCCACCAAAGCCGGCGAGCACGCCACAGACCACAAACGCCTCAATCGTGCGGCGGCGCGTTGGGATCGCCATATAGCGCGCCGCCTCTGGATTCGACCCCATCGTATAGAGATCGCGTCCCCAGCGCAGCATGCGCATGATGAAGCTGAACAGGATTACCCAGCCAGCCCCAATCCACACAAAACTGCCAATACCTAACCATGTTGTCGTATAAAGTTGACTGAGCCACCTCGGAACCTGGTAGGCATACACTTGAGAGCCACCGGAAACGACCACTTGCAGACCACTATAGATGGAAAGTGTCGCCAGCGTGGCAATAATAGCCGGCATACGGGCAAAGCTAATCAGGACACCATTTATCGACCCCAAAACGATGCCAATGAAAATAGGGAGCAAAAGTGCGACAAGTACGACACCTATGCCGCCAATCCCGCCCAACTGGCCGAGCAGGGAACCGGTGATAAAAGCCGACAGGCCGAGAATAGCCCCGACGCTCAAGTCGATTTGCCGGGTCAGCAACACCAGGGATTCACCAATGGCGACAATGGCAACGACCGCCGCATTATTGAACAATTCCCGCAGGTTTACCCCGTTGCGAAAGGCGGGGATGCTAATCGCCGCAACAATGCTGACAATGACAACGATAGAGATCAACCCGGCCTCGCGAATGCGAAACAGTCTTGCCAGCCCAAAGCGACCTCTCTCCCAAAGGCCTGGTCTTACCAGAGGAGCGTTCATGCTGATGCCTCCACGATTGACTGTAACCCAGAAGCAGCCGCCATCACCGTTTTGCTCTCCACAGGGTAATCGAATATGCCAGTGACACGACCTTCGCGCATAACAACCAGGTGTTCACACATTGAGCGTACCTCTTCCATTTCGGAGGAAATAAAGATAATACCGACGCCAGCCTGCGCCAGTTCTGAGATAATCGCCAGGATATCAGCTTTTGCGCCGACATCAATGCCATGCGTCGGCTCGTCGAGAATAAGAACGCGAGGCTCAGCAGCCAGCCATTTTGCCAGGACCACCTTCTGCTGGTTGCCACCGGAAAGTGCGCTCACAATACGGTCGCGGCGTCCCGGTTGCAATCGCACACGCTGCGAGAGCAGGTCAGTCATGCGATTAACTCTCCTTGCCGGCAGAACGCCGAACCAGGAGAGAAGTCTTTGCCAGACGGGCATGGTGATGTTCAGCGGGATGGTCATGGTCGGCACCAAGCCATGCACCAGGCGATTCTCTGGCAGGTATGCCAGTCCACAACTGACGGCATGATGGGGCGAGCGCGGGTGGAATGAGTAGCCAGCGAGCATAATTTGACCGGCGTCGATAGGATCGATGCCGAATAGGGACTGGGCAAGCTCTGTGCGGCCCGCGCCGACCAGACCAGCAAAGCCGAGGATCTCTCCCTGTCGCAAGGTGAACGACACATCTTCGAAATAGCCCTTGTGGGTCAATCCTCGTACTTCCAGTACTGTGTCACCAAGCCTGGCAGGCTGTTTGGGATAAAGAGTGGAAATCTCACGTCCAACCATGTCGCGAATAAGCTCGGGGATAGTGACTTCCGTGGTAGGCTTCTCCGCCATCTTCTGGCCATCGCGCAGCACGATCACGCGATCTGTCCACTGATAAACCTCTTCAAGACGATGACTGATAAAGAGAATGGTCACTCCGCGGGCTTTCAGGTTGCGCACGATCTTGTACAGGGCAGCGACCTCGCGAGCAGAGAGAACGGCGGTCGGTTCATCAAGGATCAGGAGTTGCGCTCCACTGGAGAGCGCCTTCGCAATTTCGACGAGCTGCCGCTCGGCTACGCGCAATTGATAGACCGGCGTTTGTGGATCAATAGGCAGATCAAGTTGCTCCAGGAGACCACGCGCCCGTTCATGCATCTGACTCCATGCAATTGTCCCCCGGCGGGTCAATTGATGCCCGGCAAAAATATTTTCTGTGATGGAGAGATCAGGAAAAAGCATCGGCTCCTGGTACATCGCGGCGATGCCCGCTTCTCGTGCGGCACGCGGATTCGTGAAAACCCGCTCAGTTCCCTGGACGACGATGTTACCCTTGATCGGCTGTATGACACCGGTCAGTATTTTGACGATGGTCGATTTGCCCGCGCCATTTTCACCGACCAGCCCCACAACTTCGCCACGGGCTAACGAAAAGCTCACTGCACGTAGCGTCTCTACAGCGCCGTAGCTGTGGTGGATGCCATGTAACTCAACGACAGGTACCATGAGTAATGCCCTCTTGATAGTTCTCTCGTTAGCTCACAGAATGAGGAATTGTAAACGTTTCCGGCTTCGATACCAACGATTGTAGCATCCTGGTAAGCCTAAAGTCAAGGCTTTTTGTGTTAGTCAAAGGCATCAATCATGGAAATTCTATCTCGTACTGATGTCCGTATATATATTTCAATCGGGATAGATCTTCTTCTCACCCCACGTGAATAACTCTCAAGAGGGATTGACAGGGAAGGCATCGAATGATATAACTAAAAACGAAGCTGGAATCGTTACTAACACCTCCGTCTATCAGGATGGTGCCTATGTACAGAAAAGGACTACCAGTCTCATGTCTTCGCAAAAGATATACTCACCCGACCGGCGGCAATGGCTGCGTACCATGCTCCTCATCCGGTGCTTTGAGGACAAGGTGCAGCAACTATTTATGCAGGGATTGGTTCCCGGCACAACCCACCTTTGCCAGGGGCAAGAGGCAGTAGCGGTGGGAGCTATCAGCGCGATTACCTCTGCTGATTACCTGACCATTACGTATCGCGGACACGGCCAGGCGCTGGCACGAGGGATAGATCCCGAAGCGGCCTTTGCCGAAATAATGGGTCGCGAGACCGGCGTTTGTAAGGGGCGCGGCGGCTCGATGCACCTGACGGACTTCTCGCGGGGGCTGATCGGCTCGTTTGCCATTGTCGGTGCCGGGCTACCGGTGGCGCTGGGCGCGGCGATGTCGGCCAAACTGCATGGCGCAACGAGTGTTGCACTCACCTTCTTCGGCGATGGCGCGACCAATATTGGGACATTTCACGAAGCGCTGAACATGGCAAGCGTGTGGAAAGCACCGGTAGTGTTTATCTGTGAAAATAATCTCTACGGTGAGTACAGCCCAATCCGCACAACGACGCCCGTCGACGACCTGGCAATACGAGCGACCGCCTACGCTATGCCCGGCGTGACCGTCGATGGCACCGATGCCGATGCTGTCTACGCCGCGACACGTACCGCCGTTGAACGGGCGCGAGCCGGAGAAGGGCCAACGCTCCTCGAATGCAAAACCTACCGTTACAGTGGTCATTCGCGCACCGATCCAGCCAAATACCGCAAGCCTGGTGAGCTTGAGTCATGGAAAGCCAGAGACCCTATCAAACGCCTGGGCGAAGCTCTGGCCACAGAGGGCATCATGAGTGTTGCTGATCAAGAGGCCATGCGCCAGGAAGTGCAAGACCTGATCAACGCGGCCGCGGAGCGAGCCGCGGCTGCTCCGTGGCCCAAACGAGAGGAGATTGACCGCTATGTCTACGCAGAGTGAGCGAGAGGGAGCCACGCAAGGCGGCGTTGCCGAAGAGATGACCTACCGGCAGGCGATTCGCGCTGCGCTTGCTGACGAAATGCGTGCAGATAGTCGCGTTATTTTGCTGGGGGAAGATATCGCCGCAGCAGGAGGGTCATTCAAGACTACCGAGGGTCTGCTCGACGAATTTGGACCGGAACGTGTAATCGATACGCCGATCTCAGAAAATGGCTTCGTCGGGGCCGCTCTGGGAATGGCCGTTACCGGAATGCGCCCGGTAGTTGAGATCATGTTCGCCGATTTCTTGCTCAGCGCCAGCGATGCCATTGTAAATGAAGTCGCGAAATTTCGTTTTATGTCGGGGGGTCAGACAGTAGTGCCATTAACCATCCGTGCTATTGGTGGTGCGACAGGCCGCTTTGGCACCCAACACTCGGCGACGGGGGAATCATGGTTCTTACAAACGCCTGGTCTTAGAGTCGTCGCCGCCAGTTCGCCCTCTGCCGCATATGAGCTCTTGCGTGCAGCGATACGTTTGAACGACCCGGTGATCTTTCTCGAACACAAGGGCATGTATACGCAGAAAGGACTGGTGGATCGCGCGGGATCCTTGCCGCAGGTGGGACGCGCCGGCATTGTGCGTCATGGCAGCGATGTCACCATCGCTGCCACACTTTTGATGGTGCCACGCGCACTACGCGCTGCCGAAGTATTGGCTGCAGAGGGTATCGACGCAGAGGTAATTGACTTGCGCTGGATCACCCCTCTGGATAGTGAAACTGTCGGGAAGAGCGTGTCGCGTACTGATCGCCTTGTCGTCGTTGAGGAACAGGTTCATCATGGCGGTTGGGGAGCCACACTCATCAGCCTGCTGGCGCAGCAGGGATTGCCCCGAAACACCCGTCCGTGCGCTGTGAGCGTGCCAGATGTCCCTCTCGCTTTCAGCCCGGTTTTAGAGGACGCAGCCGTGCCAGAAGCGGAACGAATCGCCACTATGATACGCACGCTAATACACGAACAGGGGAGATGAATCAAGTATGACGACACATGATCACCTGGCCGGTGAACCGTACCTTGCACTTTCTTTGCACAGCGCCCCCCCCAGACTGACTATTGAACGGATTGAAACGGTCGCGCTGCGCGTGCCCCTGCATAAGCGCTATAGCGGCAGCGCGTATTCGATGGTCAATCGCTGTACGATCGTCACGCGACTCTATACCCATGAGGGAATCATTGGCGAGGTATACACCGGGGATACTGACGCGGAGCAGGACATCATCGTGCGCATCATCCACGAGGAGCTAGCGCCCGCCCTGGTCGGTCAGGACGCCATGTACCCTGAGCGGTGCTGGCAACTGATGCAGCCATCGACTTACGACATCTTGAGAGATCGGGGGCTGGCGCTTCAGGCCATTGCGTGTATTGATGCAGCTATCTGGGATGCGTTCGGCAAGGCGCTTGGACTGCCGCTCTTCCGCCTCTGGGGGGCCTATCGCGAAGAGCTCCCGATCATCGTGATCGGGGGATACTACGGGCTTGATCGCGTCCAGATTATGGAGCAAATGCAGCGCTACGTGCAAATGGGCTTTGCAGGTTGCAAGTTCAAAGTGGGCGGCGCAGCACCAAAAGAGGACGCAGAGCGTGTGAAAGCCGCTCGTGAGGCAGCGGGCAATGACTTTATTCTGCTCGTTGACGCCAACCAGGGCTACACCCGTGATCAGGCTGTGGATTTCGCCCGGCGTGTGGATGATCTGGGCATTCGCTGGTTCGAGGAGCCCTGTCGCTGGATGAATGATCGCCGCTGGATGCGCGACGTGCGTTACATGACCGGTTTGCGGGTCGCCGCCGGGCAGAGCGAGTTTACGGTGGTCGGGGTGCGCGAGCTCATTGTCGATGATGCCATTGATGTCTGCAACTTTGATAGTTCCTGGAGCGGCGGACCGACGGTCTGGCGCAAGGTGGCTGGTCTGGCGGCAGCATTTGGAGTCGAAATGGGGCACCATGAGGAGCTGCAGGTATCCGCCCATCTTCTGGCAAGTATTCCACATGGGACGTATGCAGAGTGCTTTGACCAGGATCGCGACCCGATCTTCTGGGGGCTTTTCAAAAATCACCCGGTCATTGCTAATGGGATGTATGCGTTACCTGAAGGACCAGGCTTTGGCCTTGAACTCGACACCGATTTCATTGAACGTTATCGCGTGGGTACGTTCGTGACTCCATCGTAAAAAGCGAGAGAAGAGGGCAGAACATTCAAGCGGTGATCAAGACCAGGAAAGGGGTTGTACAGTCGTGGCAAAGGACATCCTTATGCCGAAACTAGGCTATGACATGACCGAGGGTAAATTGCTACACTGGCTGAAACGCGAAGGCGATTCAGTCAAGGCAGGTGAAGCCATTTTCGAAATTGAAACTGATAAAGTAAATCTTGAGGTGGAAGCATCTGATTCTGGTATCCTACAGCACATCCTGGTTCACGAGGGAGAAGTAGCTGCGGTAGGTGAGCGTCTCGGCGTGCTTGTCGTGCCAGGAGAGCAATGACAGTCATGCCTGCTCGGAGCAGCAACGCTATGCATGCTATTGGGATCGGTGCCTATGAACCATTCAGATGGGAAGAAAGAACTGAATCAGAACACAAACGCCGGGAAAAGACCGAGTATGAAGCAGGTCGCAGAATATGCCGACGTTGGTGTTTCTACCGTCTCGCGGGTCGTTTCCAATCACCCGGATGTGAGCCCGCAAATGCGCAAGCGGGTGCTTCTTGCTGTACAAGAACTGGGCTACGAACCAGATTTTCTGGCCCAGAGCCTGCGGCGTGGAGCGACGTCTTCAATAGGCTTCGCGCTCAGCGATATCACGAATCCGGTGGTCGCCCATATTGTACACGGAGCCGAAGAAGTGCTGCGTAACAAGGGGTACTCTCTGCTGATCATGGACTCGGAAAACAATCCGGCACTTGACACCGAGCATATCCGCTTTTTGCATAGTCGTCACGTCGATGGCCTGATTCTCCTGGCGACGAACGAACGCCGCAAAGCGACTATAGATGCCCTCCTGGCTCGGAAAATTCCTATTGTCGTGATTGATCGCGATTTCCCCAGGCGGCTGCGCGCCAGCGCAGTACTTTCGAATCACCGCGAAGGTATGGCAGCGGCTGTCGGACACTTGCTTGATCTTGGTCATCGTCGTATCGGGTTCGTCGTGTGGCCGCTCCACTTGCGCCCTGGCCGCGAACGCCTGGCCGGTTTGCGCGACGCCTTCAGCACGAGAGGGTTGCCGGACACTTCTATTCCCATTTTTGGCCTTTCAACGGAAGATGGAGAAGCCGCAACATACGAACTCCTTGACTCGCCGGAATTACCTACGGCAATTATTGCGGGCAGCAACCAGTTGCTCATCGGCTGCCTGCGCGCGCTCGCCAAAAGAAGACTGCGCCCCGGGATCGATATGGCTTTCGTCACTTGTGATGATGTTCCCCTGGCGGAGTTGTTCACGCCGCCGCTTGCTGTCATTGCACGCGATAACGCCGCTACCGGGCGCACCGCCGCCCAATTGCTCATGCATCGCCTGAACGGCTCGGATGAGCCGGAGACGGTTACCCTGGAAACCCACTTTGTGCCTCGCGCCTCGTGTTGTCCGCCGCCATAAGGTGATGGACAGGTATATTGACGCAGGTAAGTCTGTTATGAAACGGAGGATTGTTCCCATGATCAGACGAGCCTTCTTGATGAAGTTAAAACCCGGAGCACTGGCCGAATACAAGAGGAATCACGATCAGATCTGGCCTGAATTGGTGGCCGCGATCAAAGCTTGCGGCATCACAACCATGACGATCTTTGAGAAGGATCCTCTCTTGATTATGTATTCGGAAATCGAAAGCGAAGATGCGTGGGATAAGCTCTGGCACTCAGAGATTCATGATCGCTGGGCAGAACTCATGGATCCACTGATGGAATTTCGCGAAGACGGCCTGGTCGATTCGCAGCCAGTGACGGAAATTTTTCACCTGGAGTAAACTGCATCTTGCTGAAGCGAAGCAACGGGTGCTGAACACTACGATACTGCATTTTCGAGGAGGAACGGTACATGGCGAAGCTGCGTTTAGGTGTGATTGGCGCTGGCTCCTGGGCGGTGGCCTCTCACTTGCCGAATCTGGAAAGGCATGCCGATGTCGTCGAGTTTGTGGCCGTGAATCGTCTCGGTCGCGAGCCATTGGAACGCATCCGTAAACGATTCGGCTTCCAGATTGCCAGCGAGGATTATCATGATGTAATCAACGCTGGCATCGACATCTGCGTCGTATCAAGCCCATCTGGCTTTCATTACGAACACGCGGAAGCTGCGCTAGAAGCCGGGGCGCACGTCCTTGTCGAGAAACCAGTGACGATTGATCCAAAGCAAGCATGGGATCTTGTGGAAACAGCGAAACGCCGCAATCGTCACGTGGTTGTTTCCTTCGGCTGGAACTATAAGCCGATGGTGCGCGAAGCCAAACGTTTGATGATGACCGGTGGAGGCATTGGAAAGATCGAGCAGGTGATGATTACGATGTCCTCGCAGACACGCGAACTCCTCTCCAACGCCGGGGCTTATCCAGACGCGGCTCCCGATACATTGCCCGAAGCGGCTACCTGGACTGATCCTCGCTTATCCGGTGGTGGATACGGGCAAGCGCAGCTTTCGCACGCGCTCGGCCTGGCGTTGTGGCTGAC
>Ga0209647_1001940_pt1 | contig 17045 bp, 14 predicted proteins | sample GraSoi_2013_60cm_FD_185827 | JGI IMG/M metagenome (GOLD analysis project Ga0209647, IMG submission 185827) | Grasslands soil microbial communities from the Angelo Coastal Reserve, California, USA - Sample 9_17_2013_60cm (SPAdes) (version 2) | ecosystem: Environmental > Terrestrial > Soil >...
CGTCACCGGAGATGCTGACGGTGGTTTGCTCATTGGGATGTACGGGTAGGACAATAACAGCGCTCGTGAGTCGCGGTACAGTATCGCCCAAACGCCCCAGTTCATCAGTTGTCACCAGGCGTTCCGCTAAAGCAAGGTGGGGCAAGAATGCGCGTAATGTGTGACGCGTATCTGCTTTGTATGCAGCCAACTCGATTACCATGCGATCATGGTCCGCTCCGGCAGCGAGGGTATTAATGGCTCTTGAAGCGGCTCTGATCTGTTGATCTAGCTCCGTAAGCGCTTCGCGGTATGCCGCTGCATGCGCTGAGTTGGCGAGACTAGCAAGCGAGTTAAGTCGATCCCGGGCAAATTGCAGCTCCAATTCGGTCTGCTTTTCCGGTGAGTTCGCGAGTGAGATTTGCACTTGTCGTTCCCAGCGTGTCACAGCATAGAGTGGGTTGTTGGGGTTCGTCACCTGCGCAGCGACTGCCAGCACTCCTGTTCCTAGCAGGAGCAGTAGACAAAGGCTGAGTGCCAAGCCAAAAACAGGATGCACACGCAGCAGGCGCGGGAACCGCCAGCTACTTCCAGGCCGCCCCAGGCGCAACGCTGCATTGCGCACCAGGATGCGCTGCTCCAACTGCCGGGCAAAGTCTGGGTCGGCCTGCAAGGGACGTGCTGATTGCAAGCGCAGCGCGAGAGACACTAACTCATCCACCTCTGGGTCCCGATTGGGAGCATGCTCAGGTAACAGGAGCCGGTCAGGTGGCTCCTCACCCTGCCAGGACCACGCAGTTCGTCGCTCAAGCCGGTCATTGAGACGTTCGGGAAGTGATTTCATGGAGCATCCTCCTTCCGGCGTGTATGGATTTGCAATGCATGCTCAGGTGAACGTTCTTTCCCGAGTAAGCGCTGTAAGCTCTGCAGTGCACGAAATTGTAACGCTTTGATGGCGTTGGCTTTTTTCCCAAGCATGCGCGCCACGGTCTCCACGTCATATCCTAGAATCAGTCGGCCAATCAGCACCTGGCGCTGCTCTTCCGTCAGCGTATTGATCGCTTTGACCACGGTGTCCCATTCATCACGTGCTTCTGCCCGCTGCGCCGGGTCGATAGCGGGATTACTCGCGTGGATCACCCAGTTTTCCCCAGGCGCTTCCTCTTCCCAATCCGCAGGTTCGAGCGGGACAAACGTTGGCTGATGCTCGCGCTTGCGGTAATAGCCGGCGACGGTGACACGTGCGATCTGGAGAATCCAGGCGACAAGACCTGCCTTATCGCTGGCCCGCAGGCGGCTGATGCCTTCCACCATCTTCACAAACACTTCGGAGGTCAGGTCTTCCGCCGTGGCACGATCAGGCACGCGGGCAGCAATATAGCCGAATACCGCGGGAAGCAGCAGGCGATAGAGCGCGCTCAGTGCCTCGGGCTCCCCGCGTCGCGCACGGTCAAGTTGACCGTCGATAGCCTCCATATTGTTGATGGCCTCCATGAGACGGAAAGGTCTCTCTGAGAGAGTTGCAATTTTGCTTATTGTAGTTACGGGTAAACGAAAAGACAACCGGCATGGCCTATTTGTCCACCCAAAAGGTATAAGCCGTAACCAATGGCTGGCAAAATACAACTATCCCCCTGAGCATGGCATATATGAGGCAAATCAATGCTCGCCTTCATAGAAGCTGTGTGAATTCATTCACTATTTAGGAGGCACGTATGAAGTTCATTCGTTTGTTCAGAAAAAAGCTTGTGGCAGTTGCGCTGGCCGGCATTTTCGTTGTCGTCGGAGCGACTGCGGTGTTCGCTGCGACGCCGGCTGGACAGAGCGTGGTCCACTCTATCACCGGCTCGGCACACGCTACGGGCACGCCGGACTCAGGACGTCACAAGAATGATGCCCACGCTGACAACGCGCATGCTAACAACCAGGCCAATAGCGGCAACAAGAGTAGCTGCCCCGGACTCCCTGATGCGCAGCGGCTGGCAGCGCAGTTTTCCCTGAATACCAGCAGCCAGAGTGACGACATCCAGGCCATTTGTTCGTTACACGAGGGGACTTTCAAGGGCACCACGCCCAACGGGACCCTGGGTGCTTCCAGCCGGGTCTTTGGCTTTGGCGAGATCGATGAACTGCTCACTTATGCACAACACCTGGCAGGTGGCAAGCTGACCAGTGCCAACGCGCGAGGCTTTCTGGCGGAATCGATCCGAAGTTGTGGAACGACCCCGTTAGATACCTGCCTGAAAACGAACGTCCCGGGTTTCCAACCGGGGAATAGCAATGATGGCAGCCATGAGAGTGGAGGAAGCCATGGGAAGCCAAGCAGTACACCTACTCCTCATCACTAACCTGAGAGCCTGTTCGCCGCTCCACGTGGCAGGGTATGCTCATTGTCAGTTATAGGTACTAGGAGAAAACACATGTTTATCACTGGACTCGGCGCGGTCTTCTTCGGTCTCGTGATCGGTTGGATCTCGTATCGGATACTGCGGCTGTCAGCAGGCACCAATGTGCTATCAGCCATCGCTATCATCATAGCAGTTGTTGGTGGGGCAGCCGTCACAACCTTGCTTAAGGGTGATGTGGGGTTCGGTTGGTACGCGCTCGGCCTCGTCATTGGTTTTTTTGGCTACTTTGCCGTTGGACTGTTTCTGTACGGCAAAAAGGAGTTACAGCTTTGGCTGTTGCCTCCCACGTCTGCTCCTATCAGCCCGCCAGACGCGAACCTTGAGGATTTTGAGCCTTGAGGTGAAAGCCGGGTCATCTCCTGCACCTCGGCGAGAGCAGAACATTTTGGGAAGATTGAACGAGAGCAGAAGAGCCCGGCGGGGCAAGCGATGTAGTGGCGGGGCTTGCCCCCGCCAGGTCATCCATGCAAAAATTTGACGGACACCCGCAAGACATGTATGTGCTTGAAGTAGACTTCAGAACGAGAAAAGGAAACCGATGGAATCACTGCGTACTATTATTGTTGACGAGCAGCCCCTCTTTCGCCAGGGTATTCGCTCTATACTGAATCAAATGGGTGGCTGTACAATCCTTGGTGAGCCGACCGAGGCCGCCGAGGTACTCGACTTAGTGAGGACGGGTAACCCTGATATAGCGCTCATTGCTGACGGGCTCCGCTCTACTGATGCACTGGACCTCGTTCAGCAGCTCCGACAACTTGCGCCACGCCTGGCGATGATCATCCTCACTCCTTCAGAAGATGAGGAGCGTCTCTTTCAGTGCCTCAAGGTCGGAGCAGCAGCCTACCTCACACGCGCTATTACTACTGAAGCACTGCAAGAGGCGGTCCGCAAGGTGAGTAAAGGCGAATACGTCATCACGGCTGATGTACTTGTGAAAACGCAAAAGGTCAAGGGCACCTTCACTTCGTCCCGCGAAGTGGTTGCGCGAGAGGCACATGCTACCACTAAGAAAGTTCTACCTGTTCCGCTGACCGGCCGCGAATTAGAGATGCTCGATTACATCGCACAAGGCTTGAGAAACAAAGACATCGCAAGAGTGCTGCAGATCAGCGATCAAACAGTGAAGAACCATATTACCTCCATTCTCAAGAAATTAGCGGTGAAAGACCGTACGGCGGCAGTTGTATATGCTATGGGTCATGGATGGATCAAAATGCACAAGGCTTAGGTGGCACTCTTAAGTTCTTTTGCGCTCCATGGCATTGTAGTAATGCGTTGCCTGGGGATCTTCGGCAGACGCACGTCCTGCAACGATCCAGGCAACGCGGAGAATCAAGCCCCCGACGAGCACCATCAGAGAGGTGACAATATTCAAAGGACGAGGCACGGGCTTTCGCGCGAGTCTCCATCCCAGTCGTGCAAAGAACGGTATCATTAGTCCTCCGCCGATAGTGCCGGCCACAAAGAATACTCCCACTCTACCCTTGAAAAGAGGCTTGGCGAGTGGCCCCAGTACACGAGGAAGTGTCGAGATCAGACCGAGTTCTGTGGCCAGCGTGATCATCTCGGCGCGCTCTAATCGTTCAAGTGTATCCTGCTTCGAGCGTCCTAATGAGAGGAGCAACGAGAGACTGGCGAGCGCGGTGGAAAGACCAGACGAGAGAAACAGCGGCCCCAGAATGTGCCTTGCACGTGCCCAGACCGGCACCGCAGTAGAAGCGAGCAACACACCGGTATACGAGGCAACGAAGAGACCGAAGATGCTCCCGATGGACTCTATGATTTTCACAGGCATGGCTTTCATGAAGCGGGCAAGCAGCTCACCACGCCTTGATATCCCCAGTGGTACGGTAAACCGATTTGATGGACGGTGCGACCCTCTATCTTCAGGGGTTTCATGCGCGGCGTGACCAGCGCCCTTGCTTCTACCTCGCCACGTTCCGTCCAGATGGTAATCCAGTCGCCCTGTTTGACTCCCTTTTCCGCCGCCAGTTCCTCGCTAATCTCGGCGAACAGTGCCGGTTGGAGTTCGGAGAGCCAGGGCAGCCAGCGTGACATGGCACCACCTACGTGATGCTCGGTGAGCCGGTAAGTGGTGATCACATAGGGATATTGTGGGTTAGCCATCCCGTTTTCCGGATTGTCCCGCCTGCGCCAGTGCTTCACGACAGGGTTGGTAGGCATTTTGGGATAGAGTAGATTTGTGACAGGGGACTCTACCGGCTCATAGTGTGTAGGCAGCGGTCCATCGGTCAGTCCAGTTGGGACATAGAGCCTACCGCGGCCTTCAACGTTCATCGTGAATGGGTCCGTACCAGAATGGGCATCCAATCCACTCCCCATTGGGTCAGCTTTGGCAGTTGGTGGTTTCGTTTCAGGGAAGTCAGGAATGTCGTAGCCAACCCAACGCCCCTTTGTGCCGTCCCCATTAGCGTGTTCGGGGTCCCACCAGATGTATTTCTTGCGCTCGGACCACGGTTTGCCTTCGGGATCAGCCGAAGCACGGTTATAGAGAATATGGCGGTTGGCAGGCCAGGTAAAGCACCATCCCAGGCTGACATAATTGTCAGGATTACGCCTACGCGCCAGGTTCATGCCCTCTTCGGGCATGATGCCGCTGAAAATCCAGACGCCACATGCAGTGCTGCCATCGGCTTTGAGCTGGGTAAAATCTTTGACTACCTTTCCACCGGCAATGGTGTAGCCGTTAATCTCCTTCACGATATCTTCGACGACGGGTTCCTGCAGCGGTCCAGAGCGGCGATAATTCCAGACCAGGTTTTGAATAGGCTTGTCGCGCTCCTTCGTACTGTCCTTATAGCGTTCCTTCAGGCGCATGCAGAGTTCGGTCAGGAACCAGTTCTCTGACCTTGCATCATCTGGTGAGTCTACAACTTGATCCCGGTATTGGATGAGGCGCTGCGTATTGGTGAAACTGCCCTCTTTCTCTACATGTGATGCGGCCGGAAGGAAAAACACTTCGGTAGGAATCATGGTAGGATCAATGCCTGGCCGTTTCCAAAAAGCTGCCGTTTCAATTTCGTAGAGGTCACGTACGACCATCCAGTCCAACTTCTCCAGAGCGGCACGGTGGAAGCCAGCGTTGACTCCGCCTGCCGCCGGGTTCTGGCCCAGCGAGAAGAAGCCTTTCATTATCCCATCCTTCATGGTAACAAACATGGCCAGGTCCGAGTGATCACCGACGATTCTGGGCAAGTAGTTGAAGGCATAATCATTTTCCGCGGTGGCAGCATCCCCGTACCATGCCTTCATGAGGCTCACAAAGTACTCAGGATAGTGAACCCACCAGCCGGCTTCCTGACAGTTGTGCTGCATATACGTGTCTAAGTCGAACTCGTCGCGTAGAGCACTGGGCGTAACCAGGTAGCCCGGCAGCAGATTGTACAGCGTCGCGATATCAGTAGAGCCTTGTATGTTCGCATGACCTCTCAGGGCGAGGATACCACCACCTGGCCGCCCTATATTGCCCAGCAGCAGTTGCAAGATCGAACCTGTGCGGATCATCTGTACTCCAGTGGTATGCTGTGTCCAGCCGACAGCGTATGAGATGTTCGTAGTTCGTTCGCGCCCTGAGTTTTTTACTAATGCGTCCGCAATCTTAAAGAAAAGATCCTGAGGGATGCCACAGATTTGCTCGACTACTTCGGGTGTGTAGCGTGCGTAGTGCCGCTTCAGAATTTGCAAGACGCAGCGCGGATGCTGCATGGTTTCATCACGCTCAATCTGGCTGGGATGAGCATGAGCGAGCAATCCCTGTCCTTCCTGAGCATCGGGCATGAGCTGTTGCTCATCGTGATGATCAGTTGCCCCTTTTTTCGGGTTAGTAATCCTGCAAGATGGCTCCTCTGTTGGCTCTCGCGATTCTCCCTTTTTCGTCAGTTTGTACTGCCAGCTCCTGGTATTATAGGCACTGTGATCGGGTTTCAAGCCGGAGAAGACGCCCTCCAGGTCCTCTGCATCCTGGAAATCATCACGTACGATAAACGCTGCATTCGTATATGCCTGTACATACTCTTTGAAGTAGAGATCGTTCTGGAGTATGTAGTTGATGATTCCTCCCAGGAAAGCGATATCCGTGCCGGCGCGGATGGGGGCGTAGATATCAGCCATTTGCGAGGTGCGAGAGAAGTGCGGATCGACATGAATGATCGTTGCTCCTCGCTCTTTTGCCGCCATCACCCAACGAAACCCTACCGGGTGGCATTCGGCAAAGTTGCTCCCCTCTATGAGGATGCAATCACTATGCTGTAAATCCTGTTGAAAGGTACTTGCGGCACCACGCCCATAGCTTGCACCGAGACCCGGCACAGATGCACTGTGTCATATACGGGCCTGGTTTTCGATACAAACCATTCCCAACGAGTGAAAAAGCTTGGTAATGAGGTAGTTTTCTTCGTTATCAAGCGTCGCTCCACCCAGTGAGCCTATGGCAAGAGTGTTGTTGATAGGTTTTCCTACTTCATTCGTCTCGCGGAAGGTTGCCTCACGGGTCTCGTAGACCCGTCGTGCAATACGGTCCATAGCCCAAGTCAATGGCCTGTCTTCCCACTCGGTACTATATGGTGCTCGATATTTTACGGTCGTCCAGCGTCTCTTATTGATGTCCAACTGGAAACTCGCCCCGCCTTTCGGGCAGAGACATCCACCACTGATGGGGCTATCATAGTCGCCTTCAATGTCGATCACCTTGCCATCCTTAACGTATACACGCTGCCCGCAGCCGACAGCGCAGTAAGGGCATACACTCTTAACCATCCTGGCATCATGTATACGCGGTTCCAGGTGTTTACTTCGTTCGCTCAGCGGGTTAGGTACAAGGCCTACATGAGACTGAATGGTTTCGCCGATATTGCGTGGAGAAAGGCGTTGGGCAAGCTTGCCAAACACGGACGCGAAGACAGCCATTTCCTCTTTCCTCCTGTTGTTTGCACATAGCTGAGGGCATTTCCTAACAAGGCCTGCTTTGTCCCATTCTCCACAAAGTGGCGGGCGCAATCGTTCTGATCACTGCTGGAAGTTCTGTGTGATTAGGCTGTTCCAGGACCCCGACCTGCCTCGACAGGCGTCGTTGCTTGCTGCTCGACGGGAGGCGCGGGAGGAGGCGTTGGGCGACTGATGATCCCGATAACTACCATTACGGCCTCGACGATTGCTACAGTGATCACCAGCACACGCGGCAGACGGATGCCGAACAGGTGATCAAGTGAGAAACGGCCGGAACCGGTGAGCGCGAGAGCAAGAGCGGTAGCCATATTGATGACAGGCAACTCGGCTCCGCCCTTGCTCGCCCAGATCGGTTTGCCCCAGTGAGCCTTGACCGTCGCCATGATCATCGACCCTATCGTGCTAAGAGGGCCAAGCGGGTGGAGGAAGCCCAGGGTGGTGAGCAGCCCACCGCCAAGCTCGGATGCAGATGCAGCCATAGCCCAGGGAGTCCCAGGTTTCAGACCCATCGACTCCAGCACGCTAGCCAGCCCTTTCAGACCAGACCCGCTGAACCAGCCGAAGAGCTTTTGCGATCCATGACCAACCAACAATCCTCCCACCACCAGTCGTAAGATCAGTAGTCCTAGACCGCCCATCATGCTTGATTCGTTCCGTCTTTTGAAGACAGCTGTCTTCTTGAGGGGAATAGGTATTCTCTGCTTTTCCATCACGTTAAGTTTCATTGCCGGCACTCCTTGACAATGCTTGAGCAACTCCACGACATATCTCGCAGAAACATCAGCATGCTCCGTTCTCTCTTCTTGCACAGATGTTTCTTAGAGAAGTTCTCACACCGGACAAAGTATACGGTGTAGCGGCAGCCTTGTCAAGTATTTATATTACCTCATCCACTATTTCTATGGAATAAAAATAAATTTTGTATAGAGGTGCTTCACCAGAAAGTCGGCAGAGCCCCTTTCTTGATGGCAAGCCCGAGATAGTGTGCCACCTCTTCCAGTGACCATCCAGCCTCTCTGGCCCGGTAGGCGAAGTCGTAGCGCAAGTCATGGAACGTGAGATCCTCGATCAAGGCCCATTGGTCGGCCGTGGCCTGCGCCTTGAGCGTGCGGAACCAGTAGTGGATCCCTTCCTCCGTCAAGCGCTCGCTGCGCTGGGACATAAACACATAGGTCCGTCTGATGTCGCGCGTGGCTTGCAGGTACGCATAGAGTGGCGCGCGGGCTTCGTCCAGCAGGTCGATATCACGCCACTTGCTCCCTTTATAGCCCACGTGGAGCCATCCCACTTTGGGACCTACATGGGCATGCGCCATCTCCAGCCAGGAGACATCGCTTACCCGGCAGCCTGCCCAGTAGCCCAAGGCGAAGAGGGCGGCCCCCCGTCGATCTCCTTCTTGTTCGACCAGCGAGCACAGGATGGAGCGCTGTTCTTCTGAGAGCTGTCGCGGAGCGAGCAGCGGCGCGGGGGGAAGATCGATGCCGCGGGTCGGGTTGCGTTGCAGCAGCGCCTTCTCCTCGATCAGAAAATGGGCAAAATTGCTGATGGTTGATTTCACGCGCGCACGGTGGTTGAGACTCAACCCTTCGTGTTCTAGGTGCGACAGGTACAGCTCTACGGCCGTCTTGGTCAACTGCTGTGGCTGAAACTGTCCCGCATTGCCAGGAAGCTGGGCAATCCATGCGATCAGTTGACGTACTGTACGCAGGTAGGCTTCCGTCGTTCCCCTGGCTTTCCCTGAGAGAAAGTGCTTGTACTCGTCTAACAGGGCACGAATCTCCTCGATGGCATCATCTTTCGGAGATGTCATTGTTCCTCTCCCCCATAAAATAAATTTGCTTCGAGTTTTGCGGCTTTATTTTCTGAAAGCTGGGCATGCTGAAGAGCAAATCATGCCCACCTACTCAACTATGAAAAACGAATGAATAGGGAGTCGCACTACTTTCCTGGTTGCGCATCGAAAACAAGACGGTGTAATAAATGCAGGGTTAGGGCACACTTCTACGAAGAAGTATACGTTGCGCCTGTTGCTTTGTCAAGTTTAAATTTTTTTTATTCTACTCTTTCTAGAAACAAAAATATTATTCTATAGAACATAAGCAGGATGGGCTGATTTACAGATGGCAAGTTCGCTCATCGCGTTATTCCATTTGTCCTGGAGTGTGTGCTTCACCCTGACGAGGTGATCAACCTGTCGCTGTGAAACGATATTACGCAAAATTTATTTTTGTTTCATAGTAATAGTTGATGAGATAATATAAATATTTGACAGGGCTGCCGCTACACCGTATACTTTGTACGGTGAAGAGACAGTGGCCACATCTCTGAAGCGGTGTGCCTTAAAGAAACCTGTATTTGTTTCGAGGAAGGATGTACAGATGGTTACACAAACGTGGATTGAAGCAGCAGCATACCCGAACCCGGACGATGCCCAGGCAGTCGTCAGAGAGTTGCTGAACAATGGTTTCGACGAGCAATCAGTCTCTGTGCTGTATACGGATGCCGGTCATACCATCAAAGCAGGAGCAATCAATGGTGCTATCTGGGGAGGGGTGCTGGGCGCTCTCTTCGGATTCCTCTTTCCGCCGATTGGATTGCTTGTCGCGGCTGGACCAATTGTGGGCATCCTCGCCTCGGGGGCGGGCCTGGCGGCAGCAGGGGCGCTGACCGTGGGTGCACTGGGAGGATTGGTTGCCGGCCTGATACAACTTGGCATGCCCGAGGAAATCGCGACTAGACTCGGAGAGCATGTGCATAAAGGGGACACGCTGGTCATCGTGCACGCGATGAATGAAGAGACGGCAGCACGCGCTCGCAGCATACTGGCGGCTCATAACCCACGACCTGAAGCCGGACAGACGCCAAGTGGAGTCGTTTCCGTCGCTCCGAAAGCCTAGGTGAGGCTTCTCTTTACCTGCGAAGTAATCATGCTTGCCCCCGGTAAATCATCGTCTCATGAAGCTGGTGATTTAACCGGGGGCACATCGTAGCCCATGACCTGCAAGACGACCTTCTCTTGTCTCAGCTGACGATGCTGTCCATGAATTGCGAGGGGCTTCACAAAAAAGCTGGAAGAACCCCTTTCTTGATGGCAAGCCCGAGATAGTGTGCCACCTCTTCCAGTGACCATCCAGCCTCTCTGGCCCGGTAGGCGAAGTCGTAGCGCAAGTCATGGAACGTGAGATCCTCGATCAAGGCCCATTGGTCGGCCGTGGCCTGCGCCTTGAGCGTGCGGAACCAGTAGTGGATCCCTTCCTCCGTCAAGCGCTCGCTGCGCTGGGACATAAACACATAGGTCCGTCTGATGTCGCGCGTGGCTTGCAGGTACGCATAGAGTGGCGCGCGGGCTTCGTCCAGCAGGTCGATATCACGCCACTTGCTCCCTTTATAGCCCACGTGGAGCCATCCCACTTTGGGACCTACATGGGCATGCGCCATCTCCAGCCAGGAGACATCGCTTACCCGGCAGCCTGCCCAGTAGCCCAAGGCGAAGAGGGCGGCCCCCCGTCGATCTCCTTCTTGTTCGACCAGCGAGCACAGGATGGAGCGCTGTTCTTCTGAGAGCTGTCGCGGAGCGAGCAGCGGCGCGGGGGGAAGATCGATGCCGCGGGTCGGGTTGCGTTGCAGCAGCGCCTTCTCCTCGATCAGAAAATGGGCAAAATTGCTGATGGTTGATTTCACGCGCGCACGGTGGTTGAGACTCAACCCTTCGTGTTCTAGGTGCGACAGGTACAGCTCTACGGCCGTCTTGGTCAACTGCTGTGGCTGAAACTGTCCCGCATTGCCAGGAAGCTGGGCAATCCATGCGATCAGTTGACGCACCGTGCGCAGGTAGGCTTCCGTCGTTCCTTCGGCTTTCCCTGAGAGAAAGTGCTTGTACTCGTCTAAAAGGACATAAACCTCATCAACGGCATCGTGTTCTGGAGATGTCATGGCTCCTCTCTCCCACTAAGGACAACCAAATACACGAGTGAGTTGGTGCTGAAACTGCTAGGAGAGACCCCCTGGAAATTTATTGCCCATTTATTGCAACTAGGTCAGGGTTTCAGGCCATTCTCGTCATTGCGGATCAAGAAGGGGGCCGAGCATGTTCCTCTTTGCGCGAAGAAAGCTTTGATCGTCTCAGTTTACATAAGCACAGTGGAAGTAGCCTGAACCCCTGTAGGTCTGCTTTTATTCACTGTACGAAGTATTATACATCGCATCTGTTTGTTTGTCAAGTATTTATATTGTTCCGTCAACTTTTTATATGTAGATAAAAATATATTTTCTGTAGAAAACATGCTTTACGAGAATTTCAGCCTGCATGAAGCAGGAGTTGCTAGTAACCGTGGGTCAGCACACCACGGTGAATACGTTCCCGGGTCTTGTACACACCGCCCGTCACACCACGAAAGTCGGCAACACCTGAAGCCGCTGGGCCAACCCTCTTTCGGGAGGGAGGCAGGCGTCGAGGGTGGGATCGGTGATTGGGGTGAAGTCGTAACAAGGTAGCCGTACCGGAAGGTGCGGCTGGATCACCTCCTTTCTAGGGAGCTTTGGTGAACGCCGGTACCTACAAAGTAGGTATGAGCGGTTCACGCACTCCCAGGTCGATACAGACCTGCTTTCAGCGGCATACGCGTGTCGCTGTTTTCCACTTTCCAGTTGTCGGGGACTTCCTTACCGGCCGGCTGAACGAAGGTAGCCGTGAAAGCGGCGTTGCCGGTCGGAATAGGGAGCTATACTGACAATTTGTACATGCATAACTGAATACTTTTCTTTCTTCAATTTTGCCGAAGAGCAAGAACTAGCAACACTGAAGCAAGGATTGCGGCTTGACCAGGATGAGATTGGTGACTCCTTTGACACCTGCTATGCGCTGTACGACACGTTCTGCCTCTCTCTTCTGGAAGCCGTAGTCGACCTCGCATATGAACATTTCTTTATCTATTGGGTTGGAGCGCGATGCGAAGTTGTGCCTTCGCCCGCTGGAAATAGGTTTTTGCCGTTCCCTCTGGCATATGCAGTGTCTGTCCAATCTGCGAGAAAGGCAAGTACTCGGTGCAGCGCAAAAGCGCCACGGCGCGTAATACCGGTGGCAACGCTTGAATGGCTCGCCAAAGGGTGCTCTGCAGATCATGATACTCTGCATACTCCTCCGGGAGCGGCTGAGGGTCTGGGAGATCTGCCAGGGGCGACGTATCCTCCTCTGTATTTCGCTCCAGGTCAGAGAAGTGCATCACTTGTCTCATCTTTCTCTTGCGCAGTTCATCAATGCAACGATGCCTGGCAACCTGGAGCAGCCATGGTTTGAGAGACTCGCTTGCTGTAAGTGCTGGCAAGCATAGATACAGTTGGAGTAGGACCTGCTGTAGGACATCATGCGCCTGGTCATAATCTCTCAGGTAGCTATTGATATATCGGAGTAATAAGCCTTGATAGCGCTGGGTCAACGCTTCAAAGGCATATTGATCGCCAGCAGCCGCTTGCTTGACTAGTTCTGAATGGGGAACTTCGTTGTCCTTGATTGGTGCGCCAGCGTATTCATGCTGTTGCATGGTTCTATCTCCTGCGTAATGGGTTCATTACGCTATGCTACCGTCCCCTTTATCCTTACAACCAGGTAGCTTTTCTTCGCCATACAAAGTATATGTCGCATGCGCCATCTTGTCAAGTATTTATATTATCTCATCAACTATTTCTATGGAACAAAATTAATTTTTCTACAGAGATGATAGATGAGATAATATAAATACTTGACAGAGCTACCGGTACGACGTATATTTTGTGTGGGGAAGAGAGGAGCAGAGGGATGCTACAACAGGATTGTGCACCAATAGTACAAACGATATAGTCGAGTGGCAAAGGGAGCATGCTATGCCTACATACGCACTCATTCTGTTTATGCTAGCGGGTTGTCTTGATATTTTAGGAGTAGTACTGCTTACCTACCAAACTTTTGTTTCTGATCCTGTGCTGGAGGCCATTGAGGCGGCAAGGATGGCTTCCGTTGAAAATGCGGAGACAGGAGCAAAATCCACTTAGAGAGAATAGTGTTGGGCACCGCACGTTTAACTTCGGTGCAGTTCTGGTTTTCACACTGATCAGTTTTCATACACGAGATGACGTGTTATAATGTGGATACGAATACATTAGCTTTGAACTCACCGAAAAGTTCCAAAGCGCGGAATATTTTACCAGGAGACGACACGCCATATGATAAAGTGGGAACGCAACTTCTGTCCAGATTGTAATTTAGTGTGGGAACGTAATCTTGATGGCGCATGGCGCTATATTTCCAGGATGGCAGTGCCGGTGCCAGAGGACCGTGTATGTCCGATCTGTAGTAGCAAATTACATATGCACTGGGTGCGACCATTACCCCTCTTGCCAGAGGATAGTCAGCAACAGTCAGTATAATCACCGGGAGAGACACACATCTTTGTGTGTCTCTCCTTTTTTATCCCGACGACCTCAACTTCTACTACTTCTCCGCGGTCTGTTCCCCCAACCTGACCCCAGGTAACTAGGGATGCAAAATGACCTTGGTGAAGCCGTCAACGCGCTTATCAAACTTGTCGTAGGCTATTGGAGCATCATTGAGCGTCAGTTCATGCGAGACATAATAGCTGGGTTTCACACGTCCCGCGATTATGAGATCGCGTAGTTGGCGATTATAGCGTTTGACATTGCACTGACCGGTGCCTAAACTCAGGCCTTTCTCCCAAAGTTTGCCAAAGGAAACCAGCAGTTCTCCATGCTGCGCATGTGGATCTTTAGCGCCTGGATCCTCGGGCACGTAGAGGCCAATAATGCCCAGCTTACCGGGAGCATTGACGATGCTAACCAGGGTATTCAGCACATAGGAGGGGTTTTCTGTGCCTGTACCGGGTTGCCTGGCCTGGTACCCGACAGCATCGATGCCCTTATCTACACCATCACCATGGCGCATAGACCTGATTTGCTCAACGGGGTCTCCCTTGCTAAAGTCAATAGGGATAGCACCGATCTTCTTCACCTTGTCAAGGCGGTCCGGTATTTGGTCTACGACATAGACTTCCGCAGCACCGCGCAGCATGGCGCTTAACGCAGCCATCGCTCCAACCGGACCTGCGCCAAACACGACCACAGACTCGCCGAGAGAGACCTGGGCAAGCTCGGTACCATGATAGCCGGTGGGGAAGACATCCGCGAGCAAGACGAAATCTTCCTCATGCTCGGTGCCTTGAGGTAACTTCAGCGCATTAAAATCAGCATATGGCATGCGCAGGTATTCCGCCTGTCCACCGGGAAACGGTCCCCATCCCGCAAAGCCATAGGCGGCGCCGGCAAAACCAGGGTTGACGGTCAGACAGAAGCCGGTATACCCGCGCTCACAGTTTTTACAGAAGCCGCACGCTACATTAAACGGAGCTACGACACGGTCACCTTTACGCAAGGTCGTTACAGCAGAGCCGACCTCCTCAACAACGCCCATAGCCTCATGGCCGAATCTGAGGCCCGCTTGAGCCGCGGTTCGCCCCTCGTACATGTGGAGATCTGAACCACAAATGCAACTCGAAGTAATCTTAATAATCGCATCATTGGGATGCTCGATCCTGGGATCTGGCACCTGCTCGACATCGATCTTGTAAGGTCCCTTGTACACTACAGCTCGCATAAAACCTCCTTTGGTATCAACTTACTTGGTAGAGAATATGTTTTGTGAGAGTTTCAAGCACGTTCTCACAGGAAGTCTTGCGGGACCGGGCTGGCGAGGCGTTGGGTTTGCTGCAGCACCTGTTGAATCTGCGGCGCAGCCAGAAAGTGCGCACGTCTCGCCTCATCCCCGATGTCCTGCGCCAGCCCCTGGATGAGCCTCGCCGCCTCAGCAAAGGCGGTGTGTGCTTGCTCAGGCTCGCCCCCTGCCTCATACAACGTAGCCAACGCCGCCTGGATCTGCCACTGTTCTCCCGGCAACCCGAAATCTGCCGCCAGCTGGGCGGCCTCGTGCAAGTGGTCGATGGCCTGCGCGCTGTGCCCATCCCACGCGGCCAGCACCGCCAACGAGCGCAGGTAGGGCAGGCGGAAGCGCACCGAGGGTCCCACCCGTTCCCCCAGCCGCTGCACTTCTGCGCGCGCCTGCCGCTCCTCCCCCGCACGCAGCAAGGCTTCCGTTTCATACTGGCGGCAGAAATCCCCCAGGATCAAGGCTGCTCCCTGGCTCTGGCGGAGGGTGATGGCCTGCACGGCATAGTGGTAAGCTGCTTCCCATTGCCCTACCAGGGCGTAGTGCATGCACAGCTGGGAAAGGCTGGGCACGCGTGCTGGTCCCAGGCCTACCGTTGCAGCAACGGTTGCCGCCTCTGCGAGGGCCGCCTGCGCCTCTTCCCACTGCTGCAATGCGTGATAGACCCGTCCCAGGGTGGTGAGGAAGCGCTGCAAGAGGATCGCCGGCGGAAGGGACCGTGCCAGCGCCATGGTGTGGTGCATGAGCACGAACGCCTCTTCATAGGCCCCTACTTCCAGCAAGGCAGACGTGAGGCAGAGCGTACTGGTGATGTGGGCCCAGACGTTCTTGCTCTCGTGGGCGAGGGCGCGTGCGATACGGGCACTGCGCAGGCTGTTGTGCACCTGCCCGGCATGCACTTGCGCGCACGCCAGCAGCCCCCAGCACAAGGCTTCCGCTGCGCGCTTCGTCAGGGGTTGGGTGGGCGGAGCGCCACTGAGCACGTGCGCCAGTGGAAGCTCGCGCGACGCCGTCTGCTCGTGGTTCAGGGCAGTGTAGAGCGCCAGGGACGCTTCCACACAGTGGATGGCCTGCTGAACGTCTCCTGCCAGCAGATGGATCGCTCCCAGTGAGCAGAGACTGCGGGTTTGCAGTTCTGTGTCGTTGCTTGCGCGTGCCCATGCCAGCGCCTGCTCGCCATGTGGGAGGGCGCTGGTGGGATCCTCCCACACCTCGGCTGTGAGCTGTGCCAGGTTCCACGCTGTTTCGGCGAGTGCGCGCTGCTCGTGACTGGTCTGCGCCATCTGCCCGGCTTGCTCCAGCAGCGCGCGCACCTGTGGCCGGTCGAACGACTGCTGGGCAGCCAGGATCGCCAGGCGGTTGAGCGTCATGCTGACCAGCGTGGGCAGAAGCTTTTGCTGCGCATAGGCGAGCAGCTCTTCGTAGGCCTCCTGGGCCTGCTGCCAGGCGTTGATGAAGGCATAGGCCCGCCCCAGGTGGACGTAGAGGTGGTCGACCTCGGAGGCCGCAAGCTCGGTCTGCAGCCGCTGGTGGGCATGCAGTAAGGAGCGCGCTTGTTCGTAGTGCGCGATGGCGTCGTCGACGGCAAGGACGGCCATTGCCTCATCCCCCGCCTGTAGGCTGGAGCGAGCGGCCGCTTCGGCCTGACCTGCCGCCAGCGCGTGATAGGCCAGCTCGGAGGCCTGGGCTCCCTCGTCTTGCAGCAGGGCCAGGGCGCGCTGGTGCAAGACGAGCCGGCGCACCTCGCCCAGTTCGGTGTAGACCAGAGCGCGGACCAGGTCATGGGCGAAGCGATAGCTGCCCGGGCGGCCTGCTCTCACTGGCTCCTCGCGCAGGATGCCGCTCGCGATGACCTCCTCCAGGGCCTCGACGCCGGCCTGCACCCCCACCTCAGCCACCCGCCACAGGCGCTCAGCGCTCGCCTGGTTGCCCAGCACGGCGCTGGCCATCACCAACTGGCGTGCCGGCTGGGACAGCGG
>Ga0209647_1001941_pt1 | contig 17040 bp, 22 predicted proteins | sample GraSoi_2013_60cm_FD_185827 | JGI IMG/M metagenome (GOLD analysis project Ga0209647, IMG submission 185827) | Grasslands soil microbial communities from the Angelo Coastal Reserve, California, USA - Sample 9_17_2013_60cm (SPAdes) (version 2) | ecosystem: Environmental > Terrestrial > Soil >...
CTCCGCGTGAACTTCGAGGCCAACCAAAACGGAAGGCGTATTGGGACAGTCGCCGCTACCGAAGAAAACGTCGCCGAAATGTGTGAAGGGGGCGTGCTTCAATGCCAGATTCTGTGCGGCGGTCACCCGGTTTGACTTTCTATTTCGTTGAAGGTGATCGGTTTCAATTCCACTCCGGTGATTTGGTCAGGGTTCACGACCTCGATGCGGCCGATCTCCTTTTCAAAAACTAACCGTCCGTATGGGCTCACCCATGCGCTTTCGCGAGTTCTCACATGGATAGAGTCACCGCCGGCTCGATGTATCGTAAACGGCCGCCAGTCTCGTGCTCTCAAAAGTTCCCGGATTCGGTCCGTCATACGATACGGCTAAGCCCAAAAAGGGATTCATACAAGCAGCCGAAGGTTGCATAGCCTTTCTGACTATTCTGAATTTTCGATTCCGAATCAGCTAAGCCGGTCTCGGTCGTCGGAATTTGTGGCTAAGTGAACCTTTCGTTTCTTGACAGCCGATAAAGAGTGAATCAACAGCAGAGAACAAGTTTTTTGATCTAGAAACCATGACCAATAACGGAGTTGGATTGTGAATAGATTTGGTTCTTCAATCAGCCGAGAATTGAAAGCAACTCAGGAAGACGGCCGGTTTTATGTTCAGCGTTCGTCGTGTTCAATTGAGATTACTTACGATTCAGAGCGGGAGATCGACATAGCCATCGAATGGCACACCGGCGCCCGGCTGCTTGGGCACGGAAGTAAATCGTGGCGCACCCATAGCCTCAAGGAAGCGGCCCATCAGCTACATCAATTTGTCCCGAACGCCAACGTACCGTATCGAATCTGCGTCGCCGAGCTGGTGGCCCATTTGCCCACTGCGGGAAAAACAATCGCGTTTGATCCGACCAGGCAAACTAAGATGCTGCCTGACGGAACCCACGACCAACCAACGGATACTTAACCATTCGTTCTGTTGATGGTTAGAAAACCGCTGTTCACCGACAACGTTGAAAACGCCGTCCTGCCAGTAATGAATGCTCAATCAGAGCCGGTCACAAATTCGTTTGCCGTCATCTGGCGTCGCGCGCTAGACAACAAAAGCTTACCGATTAATCGTCTCAACTTGGCGGTAGGCGAATCCGCCGAAATTCAAGCAGCGTGGATCCGTCTTCCGGCGTTTGTGATAATTCCTGCCCGCCAGCGGTATGATCGCTTAAGCGAAAGCACATATCGGTATACTAGTCTCGCCAGCGGTTTTCACGCGGAAATCGAAACCGATAAATACGGTTTCCCGGTTCGCTACGGAAATATCTGGGAGCGGATTGGGTAACGCCGGGAGCGCCGATAGCGCCACCGCTACATTAATGGAGGCTCAACAGATCCTGTCTCCGCCGGATCTGCCGCCGTCGCTGCGCTTTGGTGCGCCGTAGCCGTTTTGTGGTCTGGTCCAGAGCGCTCCTCGGTTGCCTCCGTTCTAAATTCTAAATTCTAAATGCTTGATTCTGCCTTCTGGATTCCTTCTCTCCCTTGGCTACCATGGAAACTTTCGGTGGAGAATCCGATGCGAAAAAAGCTCTTTGTGATTTGGCATGATGCGGTCGGTGGGTTGCCCTCGGATTTCTGGATTCTTTGGTCTGGAATCCTAGTGAACCGAATTGGCGCAATGGCTTTCCCGTTTCTTTCGTTCTTCCTTGCCAGTAAAGGATTCTCCGAAAACGTCGCGGCACTGGCGGTCTCCTGTTGGGGGATCGGCGGATTGACCGCCACCTTCTTTGGCGGATGGAGTGCTGACCGGATTGGCCGCAAGCCGACGCTGTTGGCCGGACTGGTTTTATCGGCGGCGGCCATGCTGGCAATGCCTTGGGGTAACTCGATCGTTCTGATCGACCTTTGCGCCTTTCTGGCAGGGTTCGCGTTTGATTTCCAACGTCCGGCGGTATCAGCTACAGTTGCGGATTTGGTTCCCGTATCCGATCGAGTTCGTGCTTTCGGCCTGAACTATTGGGCGGTCAACATTGGAGCCAGTCTGGCACCATTGATCGGTGGAGCGCTCGCCGCGATCAGCTTCTTGTTTCTTTTCACGTTCGATGCGGTGTCGTCGCTTGGTTATTTTTTATTGATCTTTTTCCGGCTGCGCGAGCCCGCACAACACCTGAGTACAAGCCGCCGACCTTCGCCATTTGCTGGGTTCTCTGATCCGCGAATGCTCCTGTTATTTGTGTTGTCATCCTTCCTGACCGCCCAATTCTTTCAGGCGTACTCCACTCTGCCGCTAGTGATGCGGCTTCATGGGATGAACGTCGGGGACTATAGCCGCGCTATCATTGCCAATGGACTAACGGTCGTGATTTTCAGCATTCCATTGAGCCGCATCTTGCAGCGTTGGTCGGCTGCGCGAGCTCTTGCTTTGGCCGCGGCTTGTGTCGGCATCGGATTCTTTCTGACCCAGTTTGCCCACAGCGTGCTCCAGTATGCTGGTACGGTGTTTATTTGGACGCTCGGCGAGATTGGGGTCGCGTCCACCACTCCGGCTTTGATAAGCCGCCTTTCACCGCCGACTCAACGCGGCGTTTATCAGGGGACTTATTCCATGAGTTGGTCAGTTGGAATCCTGGTCGGACCTGCCCTGGGCGGGTGGGTGTTACAAACGGTCGGTGGTCACGTGTTGTGGTCCGGGTGCGGCATTGTTGGGTGCCTTGTTGCCATTGCGTTCTGGCGCTTCTTTGATCGAATTCCACTCGCTGAAACGGAAGAGGACACCGCGACCGTTTCCAGTTGATTTAACGATCACGAGGTCAGCTGGTAGGCGTGTCGCTCCGCAACCGCCGATCGGATGCCGTGCAAAATTGCATTAGGTCGAAGCAAAGAATAGGGGCAACCAGTTTTCGAAGTTGCAAAGTCGGATCGCGCTTACAATTCGGCGGTCGCGGAACGACACGGCCTACCGGCGCTTTTGCATGGATCCTCGGTAGCGAGGGGGTCGCTCAGTCGATCGAGAGTCTGAGCGTTTTTCCCGAACCTTATCGAAAGAGTCGTCGGCGCGTGAGGCTTCTTCTTTGCGCAGTTCGTGGACCAAAGCGCAAGCGATATCGGTTGACGAAAATCCTTGTTCGAGCAAGCGATCGACGATCCGAGCCTCCTTCTGAAATTCGCCTTTTTGCAAGGCGGTTCTAATTTTCTCAAAAAATACATTCGTTCGCTTTTCTTCAACTTCCTCCAATGAGGGCACTTGTTGTCGAGGGATTTTCATGCGCGTGTAGCGCTCGATGCTTTGGAGCTTGTAGATTTCTCGACCAGCAATCAGAGAAAAGGCGCGTCCGGAACGCCCGGCTCTACCGGTGCGCCCGATCCGATGGACATAATCTTCCTCGTCCCAAGGGATGTCGTAGTTGAAGACCACCTCAATATTCTCGACGTCGATACCGCGAGCGGCCACGTCAGTTGCTACTAGAAATTCAATAGCCGAGGACCGAAATCGGCCCATCACTTTTTCGCGCTGTGCTTGGCTCATATCGCCGTGAATGCGATCTGCGGAATATCCGCGAGCGACCATCTCTTCGGTGAGTTCGTCCACTATCCGTTTAGTATTGCAGAAGATGATCCCGAGTTTGAGATCATAAATATCGATCAGGCGCGTCAGTGCTTCGGTCTTCGATCGACCGCGAATCTCGTAGTAAGCTTGTTCGACGGTTGGAACCGTCAGAACTTTGTGTTCGATCTTAACGGTTCGCGGGTTTGAGCTTTGCTTGCGAATCAGCTCCAAGATGGGCTTGGACATTGTCGCCGAGAAACAGATGAATTGCCGATTTTTCGGGACCGATCGCAATACTTCCTCGATATCATCGCGGAACCCCATGTCGAGCATCTCATCGGACTCGTCGAGCACCACCATCCGGACATTGGTCAGCACCAACGTGCCGCGTGACAGATGATCGAGAATTCTGCCGGGAGTCCCGATCACGATTTGGGCGCCCTGCTTGAGTCCGCGGATTTGGCGATCATATGACTGGCCCCCATAGATCGGGACCGAATGAACGCTGCGCTTGAAGGCGGAGAGCTTGTAGATCTCTTCGGCGACTTGCATGGCGAGTTCGCGAGTTGGGCAAAGGATCAGAACCTGGACGCCGTGAGTTTGCGGATCGATCATCTCTACCGCTGGAATGGCGAACGCAGCCGTTTTACCCGAGCCGGTTTGGGATTGGCCGATGATATCGTGGCCGGCGAGAATGAGTGGAATCGTTTCGGCCTGGATGGGCGCCGCCTTTTCGTACCCAAGCTGATCGATCGCTTTGAGCAAAACTTCGGACAAACCAAGTTCGGAAAATAGTTTTTGAGTCATGGCGCGAACAGTGTTCCCAGGTTGGCCATTTACGGTTCACCGTTTCCTTGCTCTTGTCGCCCGTATTCCTTTTTTTCAGTAACTCGTTGCAATCTCGGCGATCTAGCCGACTCTATGGCCCCCCGATGTGAAAGGTAGTTGAGGCGCAGAGCCTCTTGTTGGTCAGGCGAGGTCAATGACCTCGCCGTCCTTGCCGGTTAAACAGAGGAGCATGACCCGGTAAGCGTTTCGTGATCATGCGCATGTGGGTCGGACCCACATGTGGCGGTCAAAAGATATTATGCCGACTGAAACTCAAATTGTTACTGAAGGAAAAATTGTTAGTGTCTTACCCGGAACGATGTTCCGCGTGGAGCTAGAAAACCGCCACCTCGTTCTTGCGCACATTTCGGGCAAGATGCGTAAACGATTCATCCGCCTCACCGTAGGCGACCGGGTCAAAGTGGAGATGTCGCCGTACGATCTCGACAAGGCGCGCATTGTCTATCGGTTGGGATAGCGCCTAAAACAGAATCTAGAAGCCGGGATCTAGAATCTGGAAGGCCGGACCAGCGGTCATCAATCTGGGGCAACTACTGGCGGTCTAGAAATGGGTCGTCCCACTGGTTTGTCCTATCTCCTTTGCGCTTCGTGCGGCGACGGACAAGCCGAAGCGACTCCCCCCTGGACGCACCCTCCCCTCACGTTAACACGCGTGAACGTTGCTGAGCCGGGTTAACCGGCTAACTAAAAAAGCCCATCCCGAGCAAAATAAAGCACCACCTTTAGGAGCTCAGGTTGGCTTGCCAAGATCCCAGCTCCTAATCCTGTAGTCTGTTTCCGGTATCCTACTTATGACTTCAGCAACGCTGGCGGAACTTTACCGCCGTTTTCCGAGATCTTCTTAATTACCTCTTGGTGCAGCCAGACGTTCATCGCGGCAGAATCGCTGGTGCTTCCAGTGTAATGTAGCTCTTTGGCTAGCTCGACGCGGGCCGAGAAACTGCTATCCATGTCCACCAGCTTCATCAAATCAACAATCGACTTACGCCAATCCAGTTTTTCGGGATTCTTTGACGCTAAGCCATCGAGAATCGCGGTTACGTCTACTACGAGCGCAGGTGCCAAGGCGCCGGCGGGAGGGTTGGCAGCAGCGACCGCAGGAATTGAACCACTGGTGGGAGGAGGCTGTGCGCCAGGAGCGGCCGTCGACTGAGGGCTCGGAGTTCCTTTTCCGAGGATTTTCCCTAATAAGTTAGCGAGTAAACCCATAGCATTCACAAACAAAAAAAAGGGCATCGAACAAGCAAGAATTTGATGGTTACAAATGAGTTCGGCGGTGGCGGCGTTCCCGGCGTTGGTCCAAGCTGTAACTTGCAACTTTTGACCCTAAACTGATACTCTTTGTTACGTCGTTTCAGGTTCAACGTACTCTGGCGATTACGAATAGAATCAGCCCGCCAACCTATATGATGCCAACACCGGAGCCGGCCCCAAGTGGCAAGTGAGAATCAGCGACCCGTTTCCTTCACCCGGAAACTCGGGGTTAACCAGCGGCTACTTCTGGCGTTCGCGTGTGAACTCTGGATTTGTGCAAATATCTTTGCGGGGCGGTCCGATCTTGGATTCTGTATCGTTAGTCTGGTCCAGTTGATCGCCGCAATTCTGATTTTCGTGCGTTTGCGCAATTCACCCAACTATTTTCGAGTCCGCAGCTTGGTCTTGTTGGTGGTGGTCTTCATTACCGGAGTGGATCTGTTCATCGCGTTGTGGCAACTGTCGGGCCACGAGTTTCCGCTTTGGATCGCGAACTTAGGTCCGATCGAATTGGCTGCGGCCTTCGCTGCAATCGTCTTCTGCATTTTCACGAGACCGACTCGCCTGATGTTATTGCTTCATACGATTACGTTCGTTGCCGGAGTTCACGCAGCCGCGTTAACTCTAGCGTTTATGAGTGCGCGGTCCGGCGCAATTCCCAGCGCCGATTTCTCGCCCTTTCTAGCGATTAAAACGCTCCGTATTTTTGGGTTCTTGGTCTCACTTATCTATCCGATCTATTTTGTCGCGAGGGGCCGTTACGCTCGTGAGTTTATAACCGTTGGCGGGTAGACCCCCCCGCCATGCCGTGGCCTTTAGTCCTTTTTTTTCACCAACTCAAAGTGCTCTATACGCCCTCGTCGCTTAAAAATCTCTCGGGTTGGTCGATAACAATATGAAAAGGGCCAAAAGCCAACATGAAGAGGGTCTTAGCAATCAAAACCCCGATTGGCGGGGTCGTTCATATTATTCCCCGCGAAGATAACAGCATAGCGGTGGGATTGACCTGGAAAGAGAGAAATTTGACCGAAGCCAAGAAACAGGCCTCTCGGCAATATCTCCTCGAGGAAGGATTTATGGAACATGCGGTCGGCATCATCGAAGTCGAAGCCGATATTGAGCAATTGCTTAAGGAGATTCGAGATATCGCATAAAGAGCTGGGTTTGCCCCATTACTTGGTTTATACGCTTCGACAACCAGAGACTTTCGTCCCGGAGAGATCTTCGAGATCGCTCTGTGCGGCTTCATTTTTGGTGGCTTTACGCTTTTGGGCGAAGACCCAACATTAAAACGGCAGCGTTCACGAGGCCGAAAATGAGGGCCGCAATGCCAATCAACCAGATCAAAATCGATCGGAATGCGCTATCCGCAATCGTTTCACTTACATTTGCCGGCACACTAACAATCTGCGCACCAACAGTCTCGCCCTCTTCCCAGCCGAAACCGTTGGCTGTGCCGTAGAGTTTAATCATTTCTGCCGGTGCTTTGTCGGGAGTGCTATGGCATTCCAAACAGCTTTTCTCCGTTTTTATCGGCGCGCTCACAAATAGCGATGGTCCGCTCGGCGTTTCTCGATTTCCGATAAATTCGGTTTTGGCGGGATTCTTGCGAAACACACTCACGACGTCCGCCTCCCAATCTACCGTTCGATCGCGAGGATTGGTTGGGTTGAGAGCAGCTTCTTTGTAAGCGTAATCGGGATGGGCTTGTCGGAAGTAGTTGAACGCTTCGGTCGCGGCAAAGAAAGGTATCGACTGTGGGTGAAATTCACGCTCGGCCGATTTCGTGGATTCACTGTTTATCCCAACCTGACTCAATACATTCAACAGGGCTTGCCTTTTGCCGGGTTCCACCACCTTTCCTGCTGTTTCCAGTGCCCTCCGAACGATCTGCGCGCCCTTTTCGATTTCGTTTTGTTGGCGCTCTAACAGAGGATTGATCTGCTGGGCGGTGTACGTTCGCGAGGCCCGAGTTGTTTCCAACATGAGTTTCGCAGTTGCTAGTACTTCCTGTTGCGCATTGTCCCGCAACTGATTGCGTATGATGACGGCAGCCAGGCAAATACCTGCAACTAAGATCGGCACAAAGGCCAAATTGAATTTGAGGAGCCATCCGAGCCTCTTCGGGGGGCCGGCGATTCCTCCGACGCTCTTATCGGGTTGTGTGGGCAATTTCGGTGGGGTTGGGGGCGGGTCTTCGGCTGGCGCGATCTCTCTGCCAGCAGAGGCCGGTTCTTGGTCGTCGTTCAGGAGTTGCTTTGCCTGTTCAGTTAAAGCTCCGAGATGATTCTGCAAAGGGGGAGTGATAGCGTCTAACCAGTGAACCGTCTCCAGATAGTAACCCAGGCTACGGCTTGGTGAGACCGGGTCGGTGCGGAAGGGTATAACCGCCAATCCTAGAGAAAAGGCTTTGGCGACCTCCCGCCGTACATGCTCAGAATCGTTTGCGTTTTCGGAAAATACCAGGACGAACACGCGACAAGAGTCGATACCGCGCATAATCCCTTCGGTCCAATCGGCACCAAATGCAATGTCGCGCGGAGCAATCCAACAGCGAATGCCGGCCGACTCCAGGTGATTACAGATCGCATCTGCGGTCGGTTTGTCCTTACTGGAATGGCTGATGAAGACTTTCGGGGCCACGGCTTAACGAGTACTACTGTAGCCGGGGGCTTTCCAAATAGCTGACGCCATAGAATTTGTCTAATTCGTTACTTCTGTCCGATGGCCTTCCTCATCGTACACGTACGTCTTGCCCTCTTCTTCGTCCCTGGTTCGCTTGTGGGAGCCATCACAAAACGGTTGGTTGGCTGACAACCCGCACATACAGATCCAAACCGGTTTCTCCTGCGGTTTGATCTCTAAGGGACCCTGATCTGATTTTGTCACTCGGCGCATAACAAAAGAATGAGGCCGGAAGCCGCTTGGAGCAAACGGGAATCGGAGGAGGGAGACAGGAGACAGGAGTCAGGAGCGGCGACTGTCCGATCAGGGCCTGAGGATTCGCCTGACCTAAAGAACCCACCGAAGCTGCTCGGGGCCAACGACCAAAAACCGCAGTCGCCATCGGGCACGTTCGCGACCAAACGGTGAACTGAATAACACGAAGAGTCAGGAGCCGGGAGTAGCGGCGATGATCAATAGCAAATAGCAATTTGGCTATCGGCGATTTAGTTTTGTGGAATCCTCCTGACTCCTGTATTCCACATGCTCCTTTCTCAATATCTCCGGCAGGCGCACCGAATTCTGATCTTCACCGGCGCAGGGATTTCAACGCCCAGCGGTATTCCGGATTTCCGCGGGCCCGGTGGCGTCTGGACGAAGCGTACGCCGGTTTATTATCAGGACTTCATGAGCTCGGAAGCGGCTCGAATGGAACATTGGGATTACAAACTGGAAGCTTGGTCGGTTTTTCGTTCTGCGCGACCCAATGTCGTACATGATTCGATCGTGAAACTGGAACGGGCCGAAAAGGTTCTGGCGCTGGTCACCCAGAATATCGACGGGTTACATTCTCTGGCCGGATCGTCCGCTGAGCATTTGATCGAACTTCATGGCACCAATGCATTAGTCGAGTGCCAGACCTGTCTATGGCGAGGCGACCCGGAACCACATTACGACTATTTTCGCGTGCATCGTAGACCGCCGCTTTGCCACTGCGGCGGATTCCTCAAGCCCGCGACCATCAGTTTTGGCCAGAATCTTAACCCTGAAACAATAGAGCGCGCGGCGGCTGCGGCGGAGGCTGCTGATCTGGTTGTGGCCCTTGGTTCGACTCTTTCCGTTTATCCGGCCGCTTCATTTCCGCTGATGGCGGCCCGGCGAGGAGCGCCCTATGTCATCATAAACCGGGGGCCGACCGATCATGATAATGAATCGTCCGTATCATTGCGACTCGAGGGCGATCTGGCAGAGATCTTCCCGCCGGCAGTAGAGGAAGCGGTGTGAAAGAAGCTGGAAGCTAGAAACCGATTTTTCACCTAGCTCCTAGATTCTAGCTCCTAGCTCCTCTATTTTATCGGTGTCGTATAGAAAGGACCCCCCTATGCCCCTCTACGAATATCTCTGCAAGAAGTGCGACAAGACTTTCACCATCGCGATGACCATTGGCGAGCACGACAAAAAACGCGTCCAGTGTCCAGGTTGCAAGAGCACCAGAGTCACCCCGCAATTCCAGTCGTTTTACGCCAAGACTTCTAGAAAAAGCTGAGTCTTTCAGCTCCCTGGAGGCCGAAATTTAACGGTCTTTTTTGCTGCCTGATCTATCTCTTCAGGGGTGAGGAGGACGATCGTCTTCGTACGCACTGCACCACTTGCGCTGACGGTAAGCGAAAGCGCAGCGGTAGTTACATTATCCGGTCCCTCCGTGATGACGTAGGCATCGTTGTCACCGAACGCGAAATAAAAAGCCTCCAGGCGTCCGCCCAAGCTCTTCATCAATTCCTACAGCAGCGCGCCGCGCTGTACCGCCCTCTTTTAAAAGACCTTTCGCTCCTTCCGCTGCGTAGGAAGCGACCGTGAGATACTTCGGCATAATTGAACTCCGAAAACGTGGCTTGAAATGGCACGGAACCGGGTATCGGCCCCGAACCGGTTCTGACTATTAGATTAACCGGCGTGCCCGATGAACGCAACCAAGGGAAGAAGGGGGTGCAGAGCCATCCGGCAGCCCCGGTATAGCGCTACCGTCTATGCGGCTTAAACAGCGTCACCAGCAAAACACCGGCTAAGATAAATCCCGCGCCGACAAGATGATAAGGCAGCAATTTTTCTCCAAGAAAGAAGTAAGCCAGAATCGCGACAAAGACGGTTTGCAAATAGAGAAAAACGCCAGCTTTTGATGCGCCCAAGGCTTCCACGCTACGATTGAATAGGTAGTACATCAGCGCGCCGCCGGGTCCAGCGGCATAACCGAGTGCCAATACCCCTTTGGCATTCAGCGCTGTCCGCTCATCGTGTATTATCTCCCAAATATAAAATGGAAGTGCCGAAATCATCCCGCCGATCAGCAGGAGTACTAGTAATGGCAGGCGGGCAAGATCGAATTTCGCCTTTCGGAGCAATATGGTGTAGAGCGCGAACAGACAGCCGCAGCGGCAGGCAACGTATTAGCCACAGCGCGCCTTGAACCGTTATGCTAGGTAGTGGTCGTGCAACTGGCCACGATAGAAACCCCGACACTCGCGATTGGCTGTGAATTGTCGGGACCAGAAGACGGACGTCCAATGATCCTACTTCATGGTTGGCCTGATGATGTGCGAACCTGGGACCGAATCTTGCCCGCTCTTCACGGAGCCCGATTCAAGACAGTCGTCCCTTATCTTAGAGGCTTTGGTAAGACCCGGTTCCGATCCCCTAAAACCGTTCGCTCCGGACAGCTATCCGCTCTGGGACAAGATCTACTTGACTTGGTTGACGTGCTTGAGCTCGAACACTTTGCGGTGGTCGGCCATGACTGGGGAGCGCGCACAGCCTACATTGCGAGTTGTATTGCTCCGCAACGAGTCACTCATTGTGTCGCAATCTCGGTCGGCTGGGGAACGAACGATCCAAACCAGAACCTCTTGTTCCGGCAGACGCAGAACTATTGGTACCATTGGTATTTGGCTCTCGATCGTGGGGCCGAAACGGTGCGGAATGATCGTTTCAATTTTACGCGATACATCTGGACAATTTGGAACCCCAGCTGGCGCATACCGGAGGAGGAATTCGCCAGAACAGCAGCCTCCTTCGAGAATCCCGATTGGCCCGAGGTAACCCTGCACTCGTACCGAGTGCGTTGGGGCTATGCTGCAAACGATCCGGCGTACGATACGATCGAAGCGAAACTGGCGGCCGACCGAATCATCTCTGTTCCAACCCTGGTGATCCACGGCGGTGGCGATCCGTGCAACGATCCATCAACCTCGGACGGAAAAGAAAGCTCTTTCGCAAGCGATTATCAGCGAATTGTTCTCGATGGAGTCGGACACTTTCCGCAGCGCGAAGCACCGGAGGCGGTTAGCAAAGCAACGATCAGATTTCTGGCGAATTGCGACAAATGAAACGGAGGCTGAGTTCCGATTGCTGAAGGACCGCCCGGATACTGGATCAACGAGAAATTGACTCGTTGTTTGTTACCTTTCGGCTGGCGATTGAAGTCACGCTATGCCGGCGAAGTTTAACGAAGGTATTGTTCTCGCCGTACTTTGCCCAGGGACCGGGCGGTATTAGGAAGAAATCGACGAATTTCCAGTCGCACACATCCAAGCCGCCCAGGCCTAAGTAGTCGCGAACCGCCGGAGAAACATCCAGTCCGGCGTCATGGTTTCGATTCGGTCTAAGGCGTTCGTTAGCTTTCCAAGCCCGTAACGCAACCAGATTCCGCCGATGGGCAGTCGTGGGGTCGATACAGAGCAGAACGGGCGTGCCATACCGCGCGGTGGTCGGGTGTCCTGAAGAAATCGGATTTAATCTGTTTTCATCTAGTGAATCTGCGGCTAAGGAATCTTCCCTCTCTATGAACGGACGTTTAGCCGGAAAAACTGCTCTCATCACCGCTGCGGCTCAAGGTATCGGGCGTGCCACTGCGGAAGCGTTTGCGCGGGAGGGCGCGCACGTGATCGCAACTGACGTCAATGAAGCCGGACTGTCCGAATTGCAGAATGTGCAAACACTGAAGTTGGATGTGAGACAACCCGACATGATCGCGGAATGCTCTGCACGCACAGGACCAATCGACATACTTTTCAATTGCGCCGGGTTTGTTCACGCCGGCTCCATTGAAGATTGTACCGAAGATGATTGGGACTTTGGTATGACCCTCAACGTACGTTCCATGTTTCGGATGATAAAAGCGTTCCTACCAGGTATGATCGAAAGGGGCGGTGGATCGATCATTAACACCTCGTCTGTAGCAGGTCTGAAAGGCGTCCCGAACCGATTCCTGTATAGCGTCACCAAGGCAGCCGTCGTCGGCCTCACCAAGGCCGTTGCGGTCGATTTCATCCGACAAAAAGTCCGGTGCAACGCGATCTGTCCGGGGACGGTTGAATCTCCCTCCTTGAATGGGAGAATCGCAGCGCAAGCGCAACTTGAAGGTAAGAGTGAGGCGGAAGTGCGGGAAGCTTTTGTTGCTCGTCAGCCAATGGGTCGTCTAGGCCTACCTTCCGAGATCGCGGCGCTGGCGGTCTACCTGGCCTCGGATGAATCTGCATTCACTACCGGACAAATTCATATTATTGATGGAGGCTGGTCGGCGTAGGAACGCCGGCAGCGCCGGGAACGCCGACTCGTTTCTTAGGCTTCCTCGTGGCCCCGTAAAGGACCGAAAGCGTGTTGCGGCTCCGACGCCGCACAATAGCCGCTTCCTTTCAATTGCTTATGGTTCAAGGCGCAGGTGGTCTGGCCGTATGCGGACAGACAGTGAGGTAGGTGCACGCAAGGACTTGTTTCTCGGGCTTGCCGGTGTGCTACTGTTCGGCCGTAACGCATCATGAAACGCATTGGTATCCTAACCGCTGGCGGCGATACCCCGACAATGAACGCTACCGTCCATGGCGCCGTCGTTCGGGCCAATCAGCTGAAGGTCGAAATCTTTGGTTTGATCAAGGGGTTCAACTGTCTTTTTAATCCGCGGGTTCCACACGTGCATCTCAATCCACTCTACCAGGAGATTCCAGAACTCGATCCGACCAAGGGCGGTACATTGATCGGCGCGTCCCGCGATTACGTTGACCCGGAGAAAAAGGCGGAACTAGATTTAGTAGCGTCGCGTCTGAAAGGGCTTGGTATTGAAGGGCTCATCTGTGTCGGCGGCGATGGCACACTGAACGGGCTGCAACCATTGGCTGAGCGGTTGCCGACTGTTCTGGCACCCAAAACCATCGACAACGATCTCGGGCTCAATTATTCGAGCGAACCCGATGAATGGGTGCGCATCAAAGACAGTGACGCGAGAAGTGGATTCCGTTACGAGCACAGAAGTTCTCAGGCCGTGTTCGACTTGGAATATGTTGTCAACTATGTCACCCCCGGATACGCGACTGCGGTGTTTGTTTCGGCTGGGGGTGTCGAACGCATTCGCACTACGGCGGAGAGCCACCGACGAATCGCGATCATCGAAGTCATGGGTCGGCACTCCGGTTATATTGCACTCGGTTCAGCCTACGGTCGCCCGGACATCATTCTCGTGCCTGAGCACCCACTCGATCTGGAACGTTTGGTAGAGCGAGTGAAGCATCTTTATGACCTGCAGAAAAATGTCGTCATCGTCTGTGGCGAAGGAATCGTGGATGAGCAAGGTCGTGAACTCGGCGCCGAGACCAGGACGACCGATCCGGCTGGGAACGTCGCGTTGAGCGGCGCGGCAGAAGCGCTTCGACATAAATTCATTCAGATGATCGGCGATCGCTATTTCCAGCTCTATCGTCGAGGTAACTCGGCCCGGGAAGCGGTCTTCACTCGTAAAGTTGGTCACACTCAGCGAGGAGGAAGACCGATACTTTTCGACCGTTTCTATGCCGCTCAACTTGGGGCCAAAGCGGTTGAACTCCTGCTGGAAGGGCAGAATAATGCGGTCGCAATACTGCAGCACAACTCTAGCCGCGGATTTCACGTCGAAGGCTATGATGCCAACCGGTTCCGTGACCGGTGGGGATACATTCACGCCCGCCGAATGCATCCGTTGCTCTATGATCCCAAGTTGATGAAACCTTCGCGGGCCGGCGTTGACTATTTGCTGCCGATCTTCACGGACGCGATCGGTGAAGATGATATGGAACACATTCGCAGAACTCTCTTCGCACAGGGTAATCTAGCCCAGCCTTATCACTCAATTAACACCGACGTCAACAAACGGATTCGCTACCTGGCAGAGGAAGAGGCAGCGATCTAACGGAGGAAGGGAGCATACGGAATGCTGAATCCGGGAGGGATGCCGCGAGCCAGGTCTGGACGCCGATAAACAGACGCTTGGCGACTTCGGCGTGCCGGCCAGGCCAACAACGGTAGGGCGAAAACCTCGGCGTTTTTGGTAGTTCGGCCCCTCGATTCTGCCTCCCCACGCGCCGGGTTTGAGCCATGCGCGCCCGCCGATAGTTGCTAATTCGGTCTGCAGCGCGATCGCACAACAAAGTAATGGGCATTGGCGTTCGGCCCTGGTTCGAAGAGTCTCGCAAACATGGACTTAGCTTTATTGCGGCTCGCCGGATCGCTACCAATTTTACCGGCGGCGGAACTACCGCGAGCCTCACTCGGTCTTTTCTTTGTCCGAGGCTTTAATAAACGGCTTAAATAGATCAATCGGCACCGGCAGGAACGTCGTGGTGTTATGCTCGCTGGAGATTTCCCGCATTGTCTGCAGAAATCGAAGTTGTAACGCAATCGGTTGAGCCGAAATCATGGCCGCAGCTTGCACCAGCTTTTCAGCGGCTTGAAACTCGCCTTCCGCGTTAATGATCTTGGCGCGGCGCTCGCGCTCGGTTTCGGCCTGGCGTGCCATTGCGCGTTTCATGCCCTCTGGTAGCACGACATCTTTCACTTCTACCGCTGTCACTTTGATACCCCACGGATCGGTGGCCCGATCGATGATCTCCTGCAACGTGATATTGATCTTTTCACGCTGTGACAGCAGTTCGTCGAGCTCGGCTTGTCCGAGGACGCTGCGCAGTGTTGTTTGAGAAATCAGGGAGGTAGCCTTCAGGAAATTCTCCACTTTAACCACCGCCGCTTCCGGTTCAATCACACGAAAATAAACGACCGCATCAACCGTTACCGGCACATTGTCCCGAGTCATTACTTCTTGGCGTGCCACATCAATCGTCACGACTCGGAGATCCATTTTGACCATCCTATCGACCACCGGAATCAGGAAAATTAACCCTGGCCCTTTTGTGCCGAGGAGTTTTCCCAGACGAAAGATTACTCCGCGCTCATACTCGCGCAGAATCCGGATGGTCTGTGGCAGGAAGATCGCCGCGAGGACGAACACGGGAACGATCCAGGCAATCAATTTTGCGAAATCTTCCAACATGAAATGCTCTGGTTAAGTTTTGGGTTGCACCTTCACCGTCAATCCTTTGATCGCGCTTATCTGAACGAGCTGTCCCTTTTCCACTGGGATGTCGCTGGTCGCATTCCAGTATTCCCCTTCCAAAAAAATCTTGCCACCCGTCAGATCGATTGGTGTGAGTGCACTGACCGTTTTCCCAATCATGGTTTCTCTTCCAACCTTAACGGGCAGCCGCTGAGCACGAAGTCCGCTACCGATGATCAACACAAAGAACACCGCAGTAAGAATAACTCCGGGAATGATGTACTGCAGGGACAGACGAAATACTGGATCCTGACGATTGAAGAGCATGAGCGAACCCATCAGAAATGCAACTATGCCACCGGTAGTCAGAACGCCGTGAGTCGGCGCGAATACATCGATAATGAACAGCACAACGGCTAATCCGATGAGCAGCAGTCCCGTGATGTTAACCGGCAGGATTGCGGCCATATAAAGTGCGAGCAGCAGTGAAATTGCTCCGACCACTCCCGGCAGGATCGCTCCCGGCGTGTTCAGTTCGCCGATGATTCCATAAATTGCGATCAGCAACAGGATGTACATGACCTCGGGACGCCAGGCGACTTGAAAGATCTGTTCGGCGGCGGACATTTTGATCTCAACAATCTGAGCGCCGGCTGTCTTCACCGATTTGCTGTTAACGACGCGGCCATCCAGCTGACGAAGTAGGTCGTCACGATCTACCGCGATGATCTCGATCACTTTCAGGTCGCGTGCCTTCTCTGCGGTGATTGACGAGCTTTCGCGGACCGCTGATTCGGCCCATTCAACGTTTCGACTTCGCTTGATGGCGATCGCCTGAATATAACTAGCGGCAAAATTTTCCAGTTTCTTCGTCATCGTGGAATCAGACTTATCTTCACTTCCGCCGATCCCGCCGAGCGCTACCGGGTGTGCCGCTCCGATAGTTGTTGCCGGAGCCATTGCGGCAATATCTGCTGCCAAGGTAATAAAACAGCCTGCGCTGGCGGCCGTCGCGCCGGTCGGTGCGACGTAGACAACCACTGGAACCGGGGAAGCTAACAGTTTTTGGACGATCCGCTGCATCGAATCGAGTAAACCGCCTGGAGTATTGAGCTGAATGATCAAGCACTGGCCATGCTGTGACGCGGTTTCGTCGACCGCTCGCGAAATATAACCGGCCGTCGCTGGACCGATTGGGCCCTCCACGGTAATGAAGTAGATCTTCTCGCTACCGGCCACGGCCGTAGAAACGCTCAACCACAACACCGCCACCACTAGGCCAGCAAGCCTCATATTCCGCCCAAGTCTTCCCACTAACCTATCAGCGAACGTCAACGAACGCCAGCGAACGTCAACGAACGTCAGCGAACGTCAACGAACGTCAACGAACGCCAGCG
>Ga0209647_1001944_pt1 | contig 17029 bp, 22 predicted proteins | sample GraSoi_2013_60cm_FD_185827 | JGI IMG/M metagenome (GOLD analysis project Ga0209647, IMG submission 185827) | Grasslands soil microbial communities from the Angelo Coastal Reserve, California, USA - Sample 9_17_2013_60cm (SPAdes) (version 2) | ecosystem: Environmental > Terrestrial > Soil >...
CATAATAACCGCTACCGCCATAATAACGGCCATCGTGATAGCCTCTGCTGTAATAGTCTCCGCTATTATAACCATCGCTATAGACTCTGGTACTGTACCCAGGAGTTGTATAGGTGGTACATCCACCGAGTAAAACAGCGACAAATCCGCTGAGAATGTAATTTTTCATATAAAGTATACTTTTAGACGTCGCGCACCCACAGTTTCTTGCCTCCAAATGTTGGCATAGTGCCCGCTGCTTTCCTGGCGGCCCGACATGCTTGCCCTCTGGTCAGCCAGGCACGACCTGCAGGACGACCATCGATGCGTGTGCCCAATCTAAAATGCTGGCTGCTGCCTGAAAGCGCTTCAGCAAGTCGCACTCCGGCCGATGAGTTAAAAACGTGCGACACAATTCCTCTCAGATAGCGGTGATTGTTCTGCTCGCAGTCTTTGCCTATTGGAACCTAACTCAGTCCGCTCGCGCCGATGAAGAACGCTGGTGGGGCGAAATAACGGATATCAGCTCAGAGGGAGACATCTACACCGTTCAAATCGAGGATGGCCGGCTCTTCAATGTTGAGTGGAAGAATGGTTACAGTGAATGGAATGTTGGCGACACGGTAATTCTGACAGTCGATTCGGGCTTTGGCTTCATGGTTTATGGAACCCGGCACACGAGGGTATGGGTCGAGGAAGCTGTCGAGGCAGTTCCAGATGACAATGATCGCACGGCCATCGGGTCCCCAGAGCTTTGATGGCGCCGATCAAGTAGCTAGTGCAGTAAGTCTAAGCTTCGTATAGCAGCCGTACCATTTTCCTCAGCTCACAGACAGCACAAGCGAACCTGATGCCACTACACAACCTTCAGACTTACTGCACTAGTTGCCACTGATGAATGAAGTCACACTGCAGAGAAGCATCATCCAACTGGTAAATCGAGAGGGTATCGAGTGTGAAAGCTGAGGTCGGAACTCTCAGCGAATTCAAGAAATCCTTGTCTTCCAAATCCAACTCATTCCCGGTTCGCAAAGTACAATGCGGAGTATACGGCCACTGGATTGGAGAAAAGCCGACGACCGACTGCCCCACGCTCTGATGCATCTCGTCGAACGGAGTGCGATCTTCTGGAGAAAGATAGTAATTGTGCGTATCCCGAAATGATCCGATGCCTGAAAATCGTGTCCGGAAAGCACGATGAGTCTCAACGATGGGTCCCAATTGGCGGACTAGCGTTGGTATCGAATATCCCGCCGGAATTGGACCCACTCCGCTAGAGCCAGCAATCGTAATCTCAACCGGTAAGCTAGCGGCAGGGTAGCGCAGCCTCTTTCTAATATTAGATACTGCGGATCTTATCGGCTGCGGAATATCGAGAACGACGTATGCCGGGAAGCGCGTTTTCATTTGCCGGTAGTTACCAAACCAGAGGCTAAACAGCTGGGCCAGAGAGTCTAGAGACAATAATTTTATCGCATCGTGGCGGCTCAACTATCATCGTTCAGAGCAACATAGGAATGCCGAAAAAGAAGAGCCCAAGATTTAACCCAAAGAAGGAAGTCTCGGTGATGGCATGGATTGAGAATGACCAAGGCTCCATCCTGCTTGTTCGCCAGTCCGCTGGCCAAAAGCTCTGGACGTTGCCTGGAGGCAAAGTAAAACGGAATGAATCTCTGGAACGCGCCCTAAGAGGCGAGGTGCGAGAAGAAACTGGACTGAGGGTTAAAGCGGCCGATTATCTTCAGATGTATGATCGGCCTAAGCGTGGGGCGATTACAATTTTGTTCAAAGTCTTGGTGCAAAGGCAGACCGTTCGCATGCATTTCCTGCTGAGGAGATAGCCGATCTTGGTTTCTTTGATCGCCTCCCCACAAACGCGACGCCCTCGGCTAAGTTTTTCTGGCGGTCGAAAGACATTCCTGAATCGCATCGCTAGCCGCGGTTGAAGCCGGAGAGGTGACTGGATTTAAGGACGACGCAATTAGGTCGCATGGCGACTCTTGAGGTCGGGAGCTGCGCTATTGTTTTGTTTTCGCACCACGTCACCGCTTCCCGAATGACTTCGTTCTTATCCGAGCCTGTGAAATGCCGCAGAAGTGGCACGCGCTCTATCGATTCGAGTTGATCGAGAAATCACAGACGACACGATCTGAATTGATCTCGAAAGCGCCCTAAAACTGGCGGGTATTGCTGTGGAGAGTGTTGTTTTGGCTGACAATCCTAGGTCTCCTTTTGGCCTTAGCGAAACTCTTGGGGTGGCTATGAGGAATCACGTATTCCTGTTTGATGACACGTTCGGCCCGTTCCGTCATCGGCTGGTCTGCAATTGTCATTCAGCGCATAGCCCTTGGGAAAAATTTAGGTGCACGTGACAACGATGTGCCCCTTACCGTAAATCTAATTCGAGAAAAGCCGCTTTCTTCCCGCCCCGGAAAGTGCCGCCGATTGACCCATCGGCCAAACTATTTCTTTTTCTGCGCGCCGACGGATTCCTCTGCCCGATCACTTGGACTTTGCGCCAGTTTTGAGAGCACCTTGCCGCTTCGAGCGTCAACCTGGACAGCCGCGATTTTCTTTGTCAAAGGTGTGACGATATCAATAGACCAGATCAGTTGGCCGTTCTCTTGCGCAAGCTTTGCGCTCTTGACCTTTCCACCGGGAACTTTCGTCAACGCAACCCTTTCGGCCTGTGCTCGCGTAACCCGAGCGTGCAAACTGGGCGATGTTGGTGGGTTATCAGTCGCTAAAGTCGTCCCCTGAAAACCACTGCCGGCTAATGCAATCCCGACTAGAAATGCAATGCCCAATTTTTGCGCTACCTTCATGAAGTAAGTCATAACAGAAATCCACCTATTGTTTTCCTTTGCTGAGTCGCTCTAGAGCCTCTTCGACGGAGATCTGGGGAACCGATTCAGGTGGCTTTTGAGCGTCGAGAATTCGCTGACAGAATACGGATGGACTATCAGTGGTAAGATAAGGATTCCCTTCCGCTTTTGCCAACTGAAGGTCCGCCGATGCAATTTCGGTTTGTAATGCGCCCAAAATCTCTTGGTCTCCTTGCGCCTTAGCCAGATTTTGGGCGTGCAAAACCTTCATTATTTTGACGGCATTTTTTACTTGCTCCAGGTCCTTTGCCTCGTCGTCGTCATGAGGAGAAATATCATGAAGGCGTCGATACTCGTCGGTTAAGATTGCGGTGATTTGATCATCGGAGAGGTTACTTGCGCTCATGGCTTGCTCTTATTCGAATCTAACTCGAAAGGTCTATCTTTGCCTGTGCGCATTTTGACGTATTGCGGGGCAGGCGAGTCGTATTTGGGCAATGGATGCCGTACACCTGCCCTCAGAAGTCGATGTTTTCGATGCGGCTAGCGCTGCCGGTCCCGACGCTCCGCTTGCCAGCCGCCATGCGACCTAATCCCGCCATCTTTGAAGCCGGTCATTTCTCCAGCTTCAACGGCAGGGCATTGCGTTTATTTAGCTTCAGAAAGAAAAGCTTCGGAATCATTCCTGATTGAAGCATCAGGGTGCACCAAAAGCGGGGTTACTTATTGCATCAGCAGCACCACCAGTATGGAATTCGACAAAGTGAGCCGCTCGGTTTATTTTCACTGTTTCGTCTTTCTGTTGCTCTTCGCTGTTTTGCTTCTGGTGACCGAACTGCTCGCTGAGCAAAAGCAACAGAGTGAAAAGCAACAGAAAGACAAAAGCGGAAAAATAGATCGAGCGGTTCACGCTTAGAGATTTGACTCCAAAATCGCGAGCGATCCGGCTGGCGGCCGTAGTTATCTTTGCTATTCCACGCGTTCCTATGAAATCGCAGTTCCCCGGCTTCATCCAACCAACGATGGCTGTGGTCAAATGAGTATTCGGAGGATCACGCCGATCAGACTGTGTCCTACTACTACGTCGCGCTGTGTAGAATTTCTCTAAAGTGCTATCAATCTCTTCGGTCGCAGAACCATTCTGAAATTTTTGGACTAATCCAGTTTCCGCCGATCTCTCGTCTTCGGAGGCTCCTTGGAGTCGTTCCGGGGCTTCCGTGGTGATCGTTAGGGAATTTTTCTCGCTCCAAGCCAGCGATTGAAGAATCACTTGGTCTTCATCGGTGCCGATGATATGCCGCAGTAGCCGCTCTGAGTCCTTCTCGTAGATGAACGTCACAAACGTCCCAGTTTCTGCGCGTCGCGAGGCATGCAACTCGATCACATGTTGACCGTGATCGATACTGCGTTGGAAGGATGGCGAATTCCTCACTTCCTGAAGACGCAAGCCGAGCTCCCGGCGGATGCTCGTTAGTGGAATCATCTTGATAGACAAATCTGCTGCTGCTTATGACGAATATGGAAATTGCGCAGACAGAAAGCCTAGACGTGTGATCGCCGTACCCCATTGTGCTCTTTGTTGTCGGAGGACTTGCCATTGAGCGTATCGTGCCGCCACGTGAAAAAGACCTTTCCCGCAAATCATTGAGCCGATCATGGCGTCCCCGCAAATCGACTGAAGGTCGCTGAAAACTTACCCATATCATCGAGAGAAGGTTTCCAGCGAAATTCCCGTCCCACATTCTGGTTAAAGTCAATTTTTGTCGGGTGGGTCGGAAGAGATCACCTTGCTGTTTCTCTCTGTCGCTGCGCTGGTCATGGGCAAACTTGAACATCGCGAATTCGGCTGCTGCTCTTCGACGCGTTTGAGCAAGGCGGTAAATGGTCGCGGTGGGTCGAAGAAAACGTGCTTCTCACCGTGCCGCGCGCTCCATGGTTACGCTTAGTTATTGCCGGTCAGACAGTTCCTGATCGGGCTAAGGCCGCATGGGCTCGCTACGCCGCCCCAATTGTCCGGTTACGACAACCTAGATGGCAAGACTGGCTTGAGTTTGCTAAACGTCACCGCGAAGATGTGACGCCAGAAGACGTCCAGACGGCCTATCGCCTATCCCGCGGACGCCCCAGTTTGCTTGCGCAATTGCTTGGTTCTTCTGCCTGAAGTATGAGATTTGGCGAGAAGCTCCTTATCCTCGCAGACGCGCAGGGAGACTCCGCGCTTCTCAGCCTTGCCGGCGCAAATCTCCTACTTTGTGACCGCCCAACGAAGGATCAAGAGAATCTGCGCGAGGCCCTCCAGGTTGCGGCCGTACCGCATTGGAAGGTTACTATCCGTCAAGCTCGCGAAGCGCTAGCGGAATTTAAGCGTGCCGGCATTGTTTGGGGTATTGCCAGCGCCGGCGAGTTGCTCGCTGAAGCCCGTCGTGGTCAGCCCTGTGAAAGTTGGGACGAGGTTGAGGGACGATCCCCCCATAACGTGCATTGTCGAGATCCTCGGCACAATGGGCTTTGCCGCGGCCTTTACCGGGCTCTACGAACGTTACTGGCAGCTTTTGCACAATTATGCCCAGCGGAAGGGCAGCTCCCCCGAAGACGCCGAGGACCTTGTGCAAGGGTTTTTCGTGGACGAAGGCATGCACCTGCTCGAGAGGTTGGCCGAAGAAGCAAGAAGGGGGCGGTTTTTCGAACCCGACAGGCGCTTCCGGTCGTTGCTCTTGCCCTCATTCCAGATGTACTTTCGCCGTTGGCAAGAACGTTACGCAGAGGGGCTCCCACAAATGCGTTACGGAGGGGGCTCCCGGTTAACCAGGAACCCATAGAAGGGTTGACTCCGAAGACGGTCTTTGACGTGCGCTTGGCTCTGGAATTGGTGGGCCGTGCCACACAGCGCCTAGAACGGGAGCAGGCCGCGAAGGGTAAAGCTCAAACGTTTAGCATTGTGAGACCCTTCCTAGGCGCTGAAAGTACCCAGGTAAATTTGAGCTACGAACAAGCGGCACGGGCGTTGAACCTGGATCTGCCAGCCTTGAAAAGGCTGATCCGGCGCCTGCGTCAGCGCTTTGCGCAACTCCTTAGCGAGGAAGTAGCCCAAACCGTGCTGGGCCCCAACGACGTTGATGCCGCTTGCGCGGACCATGCCTCAAGTCTTGGGAAGATCATGATAAAAGCATTTGCCTTTCAGTGACTTACGCAATAAATGGACTACTCTCCCCTGCTCCACCCTCCCCTCTTTAGGTGCTCGAAACGCAGGTTATGACGGGCTAAAGTAGCGAAGACAGGAGTCGCAAAGTGTGTGATTTGGGAAATTATTTTGCGTGATTTTTGGGGAGATATTTTGCGCGGTCGTGCTGATGGGTGGTCCAACGACTGCAGTATTAAAGGGCTGATTTCCGGGAACGACACTATGGCGCTTGGCGTTTACGCCGCTCTGAAAGCAGCCGGAAAGGGAAATGTGATTGTTGTTGGCTTTGATGGCAGTCCCGATGTGGCACAATCGATTAAGGCTGGAGAGATCAAAGCGACTGTCTTGCAGCCAATTGTGAAACTTTCTGAAATGGCGGTTGAACAAGCCGATCAGTATATCAAGACTGGAAAGGCGGACAAACCAGAGAAGCAGTCTATCGATTGCGTTCTGATCAACAGCGATAACGTAGCAAAATATACAACATTTGGGCTAGAGGATTGAGCTAATTCTCGGCCACTGAAACTTTTACGCTGCCGATCCTTTCGTCTCATGTGCTCGAATTGAGGTCGAGTAGCTCAAGCCGTGGCACGACCGTTCGCGCCAAGCAACCATATTGTTCGCTAGATGTGAAGCAACTATCCGACGAACTGGGTTGAGAACTGCGGTCCTGCCCGCCACGATGCTGCCATGGCACCGGGTTTGGACGGTCTTATGATCGCCGTCTTCATGCACAAGGGATCGACGGAGCTGGCTCAAGCGGATCTGGTCCAGTCTTGTCGATCTTCTTCTCGCGTTGTGGGACCAAGATGATGCCGAAAAAAGTCCCTTTGCGCGTAACCGTCCCATAGAGCCGGTTGAACCTGCAACTGTGCCGCGACCACGCCAAGCAGTGCCGCTGGCGGCGTTTCGTTCTCTGCGAGAACCCGGCCAGGATAGCGCGGGTAACAAAATCGGACCGCAAAGCCCAGTCGATTGTGGTCGCCCCGATGTTGGCGTACGGCCGCCAGGTCTCGGCATCCCAAGAGGCTTCGGCTGTTTTGGCGCCTGACCATTATCCTTGCATTGTTACCTAATCGGTTGTCTTTTTCTCAACTTTTCTGAGAGGAGACTCGGCATGCTGAACGGACCAAAAGGCGGGCTTGATCGACGCGACTTCATGATCTTAGCCCTCGGCTCCGTCGGCGCGACGGCGGCGGCTTCCGTCAACGCAGACGCTGCGATGGCCCAGGATGCAGCGGTGTCTTCTGCAGCCCCAGGAACGGGCGCGCAGCAAGGAACGGTCTACACGGGTGACGTGATCCAGGGAAAGAAAGTTATCAGCGCGCTCGATGTCAACGACCTGGAACCCGGCAAGCATCTCTTCTATTTCCAAGGGGTGCAAATGCCGGCAGGGCAGCACTGGTATGTTTCCGTGATCGTCGTCAAGGGGGCGAAGGCGGGCCAACGCATCGCCCTTATCAGCGGTGTGCACGGCGACGAGATCAGCTCGGTCCACACGATACAAACTGTCATGAGCCAACTCGACCCTGCAGAGATGTCTGGTTCGGTGGTGGCAGTCCCGGATGTATCGCGCCCGGCTCTTGAAACCATGGCGCGCCGATGGCCCAACTCGGGGCGGGGGATCGACCTCATCGACATAAATCGCGAGTGGCCTGGGAATGAGAATGGTGCCAGCGCGCCTAGCCGACATGCCGGGCTCCTTTTCAATCGCCTCTTCAAGCCGAACGTCGATTATGCGATCGATTTCCACACCGGGGCGACCGGGATGAGCATCACGGCGTTCCACCTTGCCCGGCTGGACCTGCCCGAGGTCAAGGCGATGGCAGAGCTATTTCCCATCGACCAAATCTTCGACAACCCCGCCTATCCCACTCTTCTGGCAAACGCCTTCATTGATGCCGGGATACCGGCGTTCACGCCCGAGATCGGTGCTGCGCGCATTCTGGACCACACTATGATCCCCTGGTTCGTGGAAGGCACGATGAATGTGCTCAAATATCACGGGATCATCGTCGGCCCGATGGGCCGTACGGGACGGGACACCAACATCTTCATTGCCAACAGCGGGCACACTGTCCTTGCAACCCACGGCGGATTTGTCGAAATTCTGGTGAAGCTGAACGAGAAGGTTGAAGTGGGACAAAAGGTTGCCATTCAACGCAACACATTCGGCGAAGTGGTCGCGGAATACTCCAGCGAGGTGGCCGGAGAGGTAGCGGGCTATCGCACGGACGCGACAGCCGAGCCAGGGACGCCCCTGGTATTCTTCTTCTACAATGCGATGCCCCAGGAAAACCCAGTTGACTACGCCGAGTAAGCGCTGTCTCTGAGGAATCCCTCTTGGGCCAATAGGGATCGGCGACAATTGTCACGGGCTATTTGGTCCATAAGTGCGTGGTGGTTTTTGGTTAGTTCTTCCGCCTCACGCTTCTGCGAATTCTATTTTTTATTACCTTTGTCGTATTATGTTATACTTACATCTTAATTATATGTTCTTTATAAGAACAATGTCAATAGTTTTCGCCTTCTGGCGTGCGATCGGCGCCGGCAACGCGCCGAATCTCGGCAATACGCTATTGGGCAACGCCCTCCCGATCAATGGTCTTCTGACACGGTAAATGGTGGAAATCTGGTTGAAACCAAGTAGAATACGCAAGATGAAAGCGTCTCCGGTCCGGAAGTCCACGCAGCAAAAGGTGCTTGTACAAAAACACGACGGTAAAATTCCCGAGGAAAGCTCCGGCCGGCCGAAGCTTTTTGCTGACACCGATTACACCGCTAAATTGTTCAACGAGACCAGCGGAAGACTCGATATCCGAAGCGTGGCTGAGATTTATGATTTTTCTATTTCGGAGCTCGCTCGCATGATCAACGTCGAAGTGAAAACGGCTCATAAAACCCCTGATTCGGCAGCTATCCACGAGGAGTTGATACCGTTTGAGGAGGTAGCTAGGACGCTGAGTTTGATGCGAGGCAGCGTTTCGGATTTCCGTCGATGGCTCAATGCTTCGAATGCCGAGCTGAATTACCGGTCTCCCTTGCAGATGATCCGTGCAGGCCAGATCCATGAGCTCGCAGGGATCGTACGATCTGCGCTTCTAGGTCAGCCAGATTGAAATGCTGGCCGAAAGCGCTTTACGCTCTGCTCTCGATAAGATCGCGCCCATTAAACTGGCCGGGAAATTCTGGCGCGTTGTAACCACGTCGTCACTCCTCGGATTAGTACGCGGCGAGAATGGGCAACCGGAGGTCACGCGGATTCATCCAAATTTGCTCTTCGCAGGAGGTCCGCGTCGCGTTGGAGGACGTTACACGCCGATGGAAGGACCAGACACGCTGTATTTAGCTTCGAGCGAACGAGCGGCGAATGCCGAATGGAAAGCTGGCCTCCAGGCCCTCTTTCCCGGCGTCGAGCTTCCGCCGAAAACAGTATTCGCAACAGAGGTTAATCTGACCCGAGTTCTCGACGTTTCGACCGTCGAGATTCAAAGAGCGCTGCGTACCAACTCAGCCGAACTCACTCAGCCATGGAGAGCTCGCAATGGACCAGCCACGCAAAGGCTCGGTCTTGCTTGTTTTGAGTCAGGTCGTTTCTCCGCCCTGCGTTATCGCAGCACTAAAGCTGCGCCGAGTTACTGCCTAGCGGTATTCCCAAGCCATATGGATTCTGCGGAGTATGTTTCTGTCCTAGATCCCCAGGAATTTTTCTCGCAGATTCAATTGACTAGCAGCAAGGAGATATAGCTTTCTCCATGCAGTCTTTTTCTGCGCACCTACCTGGGAATAAGTGAACGTCCGTCCGCTCCCTAATTGCGGAAAACAGTCCCTCCCCCGGTGTTTAACGATCTCCCGCAGGTCGTCTTTCGACGGACACGCATAGGGGCCGTCAACGGCCACCCAGCGGTACCCTTGTGCCGCGAGATCCTTGTAGGGGTCTGCCGACGCCGTGGAACCCAACCCAATAGCGGCAGCTGCCAAGACTATGATTGGCACTTTCATAACTCGTCTTCCGGCTTGCGCATAGCTTACTGTATCACCACAACTTTGAGGAAAAGCCATTGCCTGACTCGCTGTGGTCACTTCTCCGGCTTCCACCGCTGCCTTGAATGCCTCGATGGCATCGCGGATTTCCTGAATCTCACGCCGTACCAAGCTTTTTTCCACCCTAGCTCTTCGGAAAGCGGTAAACCGGCAATGCGAGCCGCCGTTAAGCTAACTATGCATTCCGCTAGCGTGAATCCCGACCTACAGGGGCTGAGCACGGTACTTCCGAACGGGTACCTAACGTATCTACAGAACATGGAACAACCCCGCCACAGACATCCGATGGTCTATCTGGCGCTGAAGAGGAGCCGCGACCGGCTGATGAGACAAGCGGACAACAAAAGGTGGCTGGGAATCCTCTAGCTCCTGAGAGAAGTTTCGCCGCGTCGCCCTACCAAACTATGCCCGCACCGGACTGTTCGGCTTGGGGATTCTGGCGGTCGCGGCAATACAGCCACCAAATATCACGATGACGCCGGACAAATAGATCCAGAAAAGAAGCGCCATAATAGATCCGAAGACGCCATATACAGCGTTGAAACTAATAAATTGAGTTAAATAGATGCCGAACAAATGTTGGCAGAATTTTAATGCCAGGGTCGCAAACAGTGCGGCTGGCCACACCTGCCTAAACGTCGTCGAGCGCCCGCGTGGAGCAAATCGGTAAAACATGAGCAAGCAATAAAATAGAATTAAGGTGGGCAGCAGACTGGTAAAAATTTCCGTCGCCCAATCCTGGTTCCACGCAATCAAGTCCAGGACCTTCATCAGAACGAAGGGGATGACAACGCCAAGCAGAGCGGCGCTCAGGACAATGCCAATCATGAGAAGATTGCGCAACGGGAGCCTCCACCAATCGTAATCTTTGCCACCCGAAGCTCGATTGATCCCGAGTACGAGCGCCTGGAAGAACCGCAGCGAACTCCAGACCAGCGTCAAAAAACCAAGGATTCCGACGCCCCAGCCATGCCGAATCACTCCTTCGACGGTATTCATGACAAGATCCCGGTCGCTCTGCATGAGCGGAGTGTATGCTTCGATCTGGATAACCAATCGACGGGCAGCTTGCTCCCGTTCGCTAACGAACAAGGTCCCGATGGCGACAAACAACAGGATCAATGGAAACAGGGAGAAAAATGCATAGTAGGCGAAAGAAGCGGCACATTGCTCCCCGTTCACTTCGGCATAACGGTTGACGGCTCGCACTAGATTTGTCCATGCTTGACCAAAAACCGACTTGCACACTCGCAGCATCTGCGACCAGAGTGAACTTGGTTGCTTCATTGGCAGAGCGCCTCGCTGCGAGATTGAATCGGGCCGCGAGCCTCCTCAGAATGTTAGTTGTAGAGTCAATGCGCGCAAGCTGCCCCGTAAGCTTTGCAGATCGTCTCGACAGAGTAGTGCTGGTTCGGAACCCTCAGGGAGTCTAGCCATGGCTCCTTATCGCTTGCGCGCGCCGTAGCCATAGCCAGCAGGACAACCGGTGTAAGAATTTCATTCTGGCCCTGTTTCCCTCCCTTTCTCTTTTATCGACGGAATTGACCGACACTAAAGCGCATTCGCGCACAGCTGACAGTCTGGAAACAGTAGCGCGACCTAACCCAAGGCAAGGCCAAGCCGCGCTATCGCTCGTTGATCAGATACTTTAGGCCGCTACCGCGCAGCGCATTGTCTCTTTCAGAGACGCCGAGTATGGAAGGCGAGCGGAGATTGCCCGAATGCTTGGTGTACATCGCCAGCAGATAACCGATTGGATCTCTGGCCGAAAAACCCCAACCCTTGAGCAGGGGCTACGGTTGCAGGCTTTCCTGAAGAAGCTACGAAGATCTCGCGCCTGACTCGTTCTCACTCAGTGTGAGATTTTTGCTCATGCTTGTAGCCGCTTGGGTTGTTCGCAAATAAGATAGGCTTGAGCGGAGAGCCGGAGTATGAACGTGTTCGTGATATCGAAGGTGGCTTTTCTACTGGCTGTCGGCGTTGTCAGCTTCGCCGGATCGGCGGTCCTCGGCTGGCTCTTCTCCCAAGAACCCGGAAGGTTTCGGGTCGGCCTCTGGTGGCTGCTTGCCGTGATTCTGGCCCTGAGCTGCGCTTGGGTAAACGGCGGGTGGTCGTTTCCACCGCAAGAAAGCCAACACTGGATTGGGTATGTGTTGTTATTCGCTGCGCTGCTCCGAAGCATCCGCCTCCAGGCCGTGCAACTTATCTCGGCCCTGGCGAGTGTGATTGTCGGTATCATTGTTACTCTGCTCCCCATGGCACGGGCCAATTGGGCACCTCTGACGTTTGGCTGTTGGTTCTTCGCCAGTTTGCTTAGCTACTTGTTAGTCCGGTTGGTCCTCCAGAAGGAATTCGAAACCGCTTCGCTTCGCGCGCCGGCGCTGCTGCTAGCTGCACCACTATTGGTATCCGCAGCAATGTTGTTTTTCGGCGGCTCGGCAATGCTGGCCGAGCTGGCGGTCGCTGGCGCGATTGCAGTCGGCGCCGCCTATGCGGCTCACCGCTCCTCGGCTCTAGGTCGCGGTCTTGTGGAGGTGATACTACTTTTCCACTTTCTGCTATTGCTGAACGGTACCACTTACGCTGACCTGCCACCTGCCTTGGCTTGGTTGCAATGGCTAGTGCCCGCCCTCGTCATTGTTCTGCCGGAGACTTTGCAGCTGCAAAAACGGATGACTCGCCGCGGTCAGGAAATCTTCACAATCGCCGGTCTCGCGGTAGCGGAAGCCGTCGTGGCATTGGTCTTCTATTTCGTTGTTCAGCCGACGGTATCTTTCACATCTGCTGTTCCACTCGCCCGCGAATTCGCAGTTGTCGGATCGTTAAGCAAATCGCTTCCGCGACCGTCACCAAGTGGCCGGGAAGGTGTTGTTTCATCTTTCCCGGTCCTCACGCGATGGAATGAGCGGACGGCATCGGACCCAAAGCGATACGGTCTCAATGCGCCCTACAGATAGCCAACGCGTCTCAAGAAACCCGCCTCCCTCGCCAGCATACACCGTTGAGGTTGATCTCTACCGCGCAGCCAGGCAGTCAACGTCATTCGATTGATACCCAGCTTTGTTGCCGTCTGACGGTCACTCTCGCTTGACTCTTCCGTATACCGCCCCAACGCTTTCAGAACTTCTTCGGTGCTCATACGCGCAGAAGGCAACGCCCCGTATGGCGAAGGGTAAGAGTGGTCAGGTCCGTGATGATCGAAGCCTGTCGGCTCCATAATTTAACACGACGATTATGGCGGACGGCTTTGAAAACTATCGGGGTAGTGATACTGTTAGGTACGAAACTTCTCATTGTCGGTGACTCGGTGATGGGTTGTTTATCAAGCGCCGTGGGATGGTGATGCGTCTCCCGGCGCGCTTTCATACATTGGTCACTGCGCTCCGTGATCGGGTAATAAGTCCAAGCCGAAACGCGGCCGCAACACGCTGATCCGGGCGGGTAGCTTTGCTGGTCCTTTCTTGCCAGCTACGCGTCTTGCGTCACCCTGAGCGATATGCAACGACAGGGACATTGAGGGTCAAGGCTCCGATCTTCCAAGCGCTATCAAACGTGAGAATATTTTAGACTTCAAGCTAAAACGTTGGAAGTAGAAGGAAGGCGTTGGTGCTCAATGGGTTAGGGAAATGCAGATCCGCATGCAGATGGCCCTTGAATCCAGTCATCCCCGCAACTTCAGCCGCGACCTTGATTATGAGGGGCCGACTAGACTTTCCGCTCGCTCCAACTCCCGATACAGATTCTGAAGGGCGCTTCCAAAATCGTCCTTCGTTTGGGCAACTAAAGCCGCGTCTCTGAATCAGTAAACAGCGCGGATGAGGCTGCGCATCACGATGTCTCGTCCCTCGATCGTTCTCTTTAGCCCCGACTCAATTGCCTCACCTTCAGTCTCAAAGCTGCGGTCATCAGGGATTGCGACTCTGGCGCCGTTCGCTTCCGAAAATTTGCGTAACCGCTGGAGAGTTGACCAAGCGCTCTTTCGGCTTTGCTTGTTGGCTTCGAGTTCGTCCAAGAGCTTCGGAATCGCGTCAGGGGTTACGCCCATAGTGGCTAGTGTTCGTAGGAACATATCACTTGTCAAGCGCACCTTGATAAAGCTATCCAAGGACCTCGAAGTCTGTCATGAAGTTGAAAAGATAAAATGCTGTCTGCAAAACGAAGCGAGCTACTGAAAGCAGTTTTCGAACATCCTTTCAATCATGCTAGCTGTTTCCTTTGTGCCGATCCTCTTACTGCCGAATCAAGTACAGAAGAACACGTCATTCCAAAATGGGTTCAGCAGAAATACGACTTGTGGAACGAAAGTCTGGGTTTGTTGAACGATACTTCTATTCAGTATCGACAGCTTACTGTTCCAACCTGCAAGGGATGTAACAACGAGACGCTTTCGAGGGTTGAGTCGACCGTGGAGGTCGCAGTTTCGTCGGGTTACGATGCTGTTATTGCCCTGCCGAAATTTGTGCTGTTTCAATGGCTCGCAAAAATCTTTGTCGGCCTGCTCTATAAGGATCTACTGCTCCCTTTCGATAGGAGTAACCGATCGGCTGGCAATATTATCGATGCTGAAACTCTGAAAAGGTTTTCGATCATGCATTTATGGATTCAGATGGCCAGCCTTGCCGGAGAGGAGAATGAATATCGCCCAGGCTCAATTTTCGTCTTCAGGACACAGAAGCCAGAAAATCCCAAAGATCAGTTCGACCTAGTAGACATGACCCTGGCCAATTGCTTAGCGATCCGGCTCGGTGATGTCGGCATTGTTGCGGACTTCCTCGAAAATGGCGTTCACGCTAGAATTGCCGGGGATTCCTTTGCGCCTTATCAATGCTTTCCGCTTCATCCGCTACAATTTAAAGAATTGGCGGCAAAAATATTCTATGCAGCAAGCCTTATAGACATGCAAACTGATGTCGAGTTCTACAGCACCTCCGACGGATTAGAGATAGAGTTCTTCTGGCACCGGAAAGAAAACTCATCACCCCGTGAATGGAAAAATGAGGAATATGCTGAAGTGCTAGCGAATGTGATGCGTTTTTCCAAGGATGAGAAGGTATTCGAACCACCCAAAAGAGTTTGGACCTGCCTTCACAATGAAGATGGATCGATAAGGAAGCTCTCTCTTTAGTCATTAAAGCACTTCGGCGGGAAGGAGTGTCTTGGGGTAGGCCCCGAATCGTCTACAATGCCACTTCCTCGGGATTCTTGTCGTCGCGCCAACCGAGGAATGTTGTCTGGCGTAGCTGTTCGTCTTCGGTCCATTCCGCGAAAGCAACTTCGCACACCAGCTCCGGCCGGACCCATTGGATTTTTTCGGGGATCCCAGGAGGATTTTCTACCGGCGGTCTACGAATGAAAAGCGGCTTTAGTCTTTCAATCGTTTCCTTCAGTCCCTTTTCACTGAAGCCGGTGCCGGAGTGGCCAAAATAGCGGAGCTTACCGTTTCGGTACGCACTGAGTAGCAACGCGCCGAAACGCTTACGGCTTCCTTTTCCCTCTGTGAATCCGCAGACCACAAACTCTTGTTGGGGGCGTGACTTGATCTTCAGCCAATCCGCCGATCGTTTCCCCGGCCGGTAAACACTGCTTTTTCGTTTCGCGATGATTCCTTCCAGCCCCTTCGCTTTGGCGAGCCGGAACAGATCTATCCCACGATTCTTTATGTAGCCGCCGATCTGAATTCCTGGAACAGGAGTAACGATCTCCCGCAATCGTTCCCGGCGTTGCAAGACGGTCTTGCCGGTCAGGTCGCGCCCATCGCACCAGAGCAAATCAAACAGAAAATAGACCACCGGAGCGGTCGGCCGTTTCTGCCATTGTTGGAGGAGTTGAAATCTCGGTATTCCCTCGGCATCCAACGCTACAATTTCGCCATCCAGAATGGTTGAGCGCATTTCAACTGACCGACCGAATCCAGTACCATCGGGAACTTCTGGAATGGATGACTCGCCAAAAGCTCTACCGAAAATGCGGAGCGCCCGGACCGAAGCAGACGAATCACTGCGGCGCTTCCTCTGCCGCTTCGCGCAAGATTGCTTCAAGGACTTCATCTTCAAAGGGTTTGCACAAGTGATGATCGAAACCCGCCCTCCGGCTTCTTGCTAGATCTCCCATGCTGCACTGACCGCTCATCGCAATCGCTCGCCAGGGGCGGCGGCCGCTATCGCTTAGACGCTGCAAGAGTACCCGGCCGTTTCCATCCGGCAAATTAATGTCGGTCAACAATAGATCGAACGTTTGGTCTCCAACAATGGCGAGATCGAGAGCTTCCCGCATATTTTGAGTAATGTGTGTCCCATGCCCTAGCCCGTTCACTAACCTGCTTAAGCCTCCTCGAATGCCGGCGTCATCTTCGACAAGCAAAATGCGCAGAGGGCGCAGGAATTGTGGGCGGCCACTCACTTCAAAACAGATCGGACGAATGCTTTGCGGCTTTAAGTCGTTTTCGCAAAAACGAGAAATAACACGACTGAACCTTGCCGCTCTCGGTTGACTCGGGTCACAAATCGATGCAACCGGAAGCACTTTCAAGCCATCTGCCCGAAGTGCGAAGCGAGTGGGCCCAGGCGAGGAAACGAGCAGCCCACCGAAACCCACCGAATTAGTGTCATAGAATTAGAACCCCATGACCGGGCCGCTCTCCAGGTAATGGCCAAGCGTTACCGGGTCAAATCATTGATCCATTTTTTGGAAGGCTGCTTATCGGCCGAGGAAAAGCGCACCTACCGGGGCAGCCAAATCTTGTTCCGGGTGTACGAGGATTGAGGCGCTCCCCCCGGCGCGGATGAGTGCGGCAGACGGCAGGGTAGCCGCAAACAAAGGGATTAGTGTGCGCCTGTCGGTGAACCTCCCCCAATTTGGCGGACACGAGAGCACAAAGTAAAATGAATGCGACCGTGAAAAGTAAAATGGCCCGAAGATACAATGAGGAGTTTAAACGCCAGGCAGTGGAGCTAGTAATCCATGGGGGAAAGACGCAACGGCAAGTGGCGGGAGAACTGGA
>Ga0209647_1001945_pt1 | contig 17024 bp, 21 predicted proteins | sample GraSoi_2013_60cm_FD_185827 | JGI IMG/M metagenome (GOLD analysis project Ga0209647, IMG submission 185827) | Grasslands soil microbial communities from the Angelo Coastal Reserve, California, USA - Sample 9_17_2013_60cm (SPAdes) (version 2) | ecosystem: Environmental > Terrestrial > Soil >...
CTAGTGATACCTTTAGAGACGAAACTAGTCATTGTCGGTGACTCGGTGATGGGTTGCTTATCAAGCGCCGGGGGATGGTGACGCATCTCCCGACGCGCGTTCATTTATTGGTCACTGCGCTCCGGGATAATAAGCCCAAGCCGCAATGCGGCCGCAACACACTGATCCGGGCTGGTAGCTTTGCTGGTCCTTTCTTACCAGCTACGCGTCTTGCGTTACCCTGGGCACTATGCAAAGACAGGGACATTGATGGTCGAGGCTCCGCTCTTCCAAGCGCTATCAAACTTGAGACTGTTTTAGATTGTCAAGCGAAAACATTGGAGACCGCAGGCTTCAGCGGTTGCCTTGAACGCTTCCATAGCATCCCTGAATCTCACGCCGGATCAAGGGCGACATATCGGGCGCTGTGAGCAGCACGCCGGTGGCTCGCCGGGCGCGATCTACAAACAGATCAAAGGAAAGCTATGTCCTGCTTTCGGAGTGTGCGCAACAACTTGCGGTCAAAGCTAAATATCCGAGTTTTATTTTGGGTGATGCCAAGATTTGTTGACTGACCCTTTGAACAGACCCCCACGAAGGGAGGTCCGAATGAGCAAGCGAAAGCCGATAGTGCAAACCAGTGCCATTGACGCCTATTACGTCGGTGATGACAGCGATGGCGCCTACTACCAAGTCGCCAAAGGCCGGAAAGGCTGGTATGTGACGGTCTGGGTCGACGGAGCCTGGACAGGCGATCTAGCAACCGATAAGGGACCCTGGAAGACCGAACAGGAAGCGTTGGATTGGGGTCGAGGCGAGGCGCAGGAATGGTGCCTTAAGAACGGTATTTCGTATTAGGAAGCGGACGAATAAACTGTCCCATTGCAGGCCGGACGATTTAACGGATGGTGGTCGGGCAAGGTATGCGGAGCCGGCTGGGCCAAAGCGCGAGGGACACTAGCCGGGGCTTCTCGTGCCCCGAAAAGATCATGAGTGGTGGTCAGGCCGCCGCTGATCGCGCCGGGCTCGATTTCGCAATTGAGGCTGGCCTCGAAAATGGCGGCTTCGTTCCGAGGGGTCGCAGAGCGGAAGACGGCCAAATCCCTGAGCATTATCAACTTACCGAGTTGTCGAGTATTTCGTATGCAGTTCGGACGAAGCGGAACCTGCGAGAAGCCGATGACACGGTAGTCTTCGGCTTTGACTCGATCCTTATTCGAGCGTTGTCTTTAATTTGGCGGCTAGTCATGGATGGCAGCCGTGTTAGAACGTCACGGGGTAGCAGTATGGCTCGACACCGTGGCGGTCGCAGCTCTCGATGATCGAGTAGATCACTGCACTCCGTTCCCCTGCACAGGCGTAGCCGAAGAACTGGATCCACATCGGCAGCAAGGAGGTGCTAACATATAAGGGCCACAATGCCCCAGCTTAAGATTGACATCATTCGTATCGCTTACTTTATAGGTCGCTCAGCGTCGTTGGCGTCGATGTGGATTGTGAGACTTCTGAGTCTCGGCGCCACCATGCTCCTGATTCTCAACCTGGCCGGCACCAGTGCGGGCGGACAGGCTCCAGCACAGGGCCAACGCGTGCTCGTGCTCTATTCGGATGATCGACTGCTGCCGGCCAATATCATCGTGGATGAGGCCATCCGCGCGGCCTTCGCGGTCGGCACCAAAAACCGCGTCGAGTTTTACAGTGAGTTCCTCGATGTGGCCCGTTTTCCGGGCGAGGAGCAGCAGCAGCGGCAGCGGGATTTTTATAGGGACAAATATCGGGAGCGGCCGCCCGATTTGGTGATAGCGGTCAGTGGAGGCGCTTTGGTCTTTCTCGCGAAACACCGGGCCGAATTGTTCGCCGGAGTGCCGATCGTTTATTGTTCCTTCGCCGGTGATCCGCATCCGGATCTCCTTTCAGACGCCAGGATCACGGAAGTCGCGGTCCCCTATTGCGTTGCCCCCACTCTGGAGATGATGCTCCACCTGCATCCCGACACCCGCCAGGTGGCGGTAGTCTCCGGCAGCGGGCCGAGGGACCGGCAGTTGGCCGATGCCTTCCGCCAAGAGATGACCACCTTGAGGGACCGGGTCGCCTTTACCTGGCTGACCAATCTTTCGATGGAGGAATTGCGCGGCGAGTTGTCGCGCCTAGCGGATCACACCGTTGTGCTTTACCTCACGATGTTTCAGGATGCTGCCGGCAAGACCTTCACCCCGCGCCAGGCGCTGGATGCGTTCGCCCCGGCGAGCCGTGCTCCGATCTACAGCTGCTACGATACCTACGTCTGGCATGGGATTGTCGGCGGCTCGGTGGTGACCTTCGAGGAGATCGGCCGGAAAGCCGCCCAGTTGGGCATCCGCATCCTCGCTGGCGAAGACGGGCAAGCCGCCGCCCGGTCGATGTCGCACCAGGCGGTGCCGGTGTTCGATTGGCGCGAACTCCGGCGATGGAACATCAGCGCGCAGCGGTTGCCACCCGGCAGCATCGTCCGGTTCAAGGAGGCCACGTATTGGGAGAAACATGGCGAACTTATTCTTGGGGCGGTTTCCTTGTGCGCTGTGGAGGCATTCTTGATTGGTGCGCTGCTGGTTCAACTCCGCCGCCGCCGGCTGGCCGAGAGGTCCCTGCGCGACAGCGAGGAGCGCATGAGCCTCGCGGCGGAAGCTGCGAACCTGGGTATGTGGGTGTGGGATGTGATGAGAGATAAGATCTGGATGACGGATAAGGGACGCGCTTTGTTTGGCTTTGCGCCGGACACGCGCCTGGATAATGCGGCACTGATCTCTCGCGTGCATCCCGAGGACCGAGCGGCTCGAGCTGCGGCGATCAAGCGCGCGATCGAGACCCAGGGTAAATACGTCATGGAGTATCGCGTGCTGCTACCGGATGGGACGCAGCGCTGGATCGGCGCGCGGGGCCAGTGTATGAACGCCGGGGACGCCAAAGGCACCCGGCTCCTTGGAGTCTCGATGGATGTGACCGCACAGAAGCTGGCGCAGGACGCGCTGCGGGAGAGCGAAGCTCGTTTTCGCACCATGGCCAACACCGCGCCTGTGATGATCTGGATGTCGGCCACGGACAAGCTCTGCACCTTTTTCAACAAAGGTTGGCTCGACTTTACCGGCCGCCCGTTGGAGCAGGAACTTGGCAATGGGTGGGCAGAGGGCGTTCACCGGGAAGACTTCGACCGCCGTTTTGAAGTCTATGTTAACTCCTTTGACGCACGGCAACCCTTCACGATGGAATACCGCTTGCGACGAAGTGACGGTGAATATCGCTGGGTTCTGGATATTGGAACGCCGCGCTTTGCCCCAGATGGCACGTTCCTCGGGTACATCGGATCTTGCATTGACATCACCGAGCGCAAGCAGGCCGAAGCGGAAGCACGGCAGCACCGCGAAGAAATCGAGCACCTCAGCCGCGTCGCGATTATGGGGGAAATGGCCGGGTCGATCGCGCACGAATTGAACCAGCCGCTGGGCGCGATTGTGACCAACGCTGGGGCTGCCCTGCGTTCCCTGCGACGCGATAGCCTCAGCGGCGAGAAATTGCGCGAAGTCCTTCAGGACATCGTCGCGGATGGCAGGCGAGCCAGTGAGGTAATCCACACTATTAAAGGAATGGGGCGTAAGGAAGAGGGTGCCCGGCAGCTCCTGCACCTAAATGACGTGATTACTGAGGTGCTCAGGCTCGTGCGCTCCGACGCGCTCGCACACGACTGCACAGTATTGCCTTGGCTTCATCCGGCACTGCCAAAGGTCGAAGGTAATTTGGTGCAACTTCAGGAGGTGTTTCTCAACCTGATCTTGAACGCATTTGAAGCCTCGGAAGGGGTGCCGAAAGTCCGACGCCGCGTCATCATTCGCACAGAGCGCGATGGCGACGGCGCGGTCCGGGCGTCTGTGCGCGACTTTGGCACCGGGTTGCCGGCAGATGCACCGGAGCGGATCTTTGACCGATTTTTTTCGACTAAGCGGGAGGGCATGGGGATCGGGTTGTTCATTGCGCGGTCAATCGTTGTCGCGCACGGTGGCACGCTCTACGCGGAGAATGCCGAGGGCAGTGGCGCCCAGTTCTGGTTGCGACTCCCGGCGTCAACGGAGATCGGTGTATGACGCTTGCTCACACGCTCGTCTACGTCATTGACGACGACCTGTCGATGCGGAAGGCCATCGGAAGGCTCTTAGAATCGGAGGATTACCCTGTAGAGCTGTTCGCGGAGGCGCGAGAGTTCCTTGCTCGGGCTCCCCATACCGGTCCCTCGTGCATCATTCTCGATTTGAACATGCCGGGATTAAATGGTCTCGAACTTCAAGAGGCGCTGGTAGAAAGGGGACGCGCGGAGCAGGTCATTTTCATTACTGGCGATGGTAGCGTGCCGACTTGTGTGCAGGCGATGAAAGCCGGCGCAGTCGATTATCTGCCGAAACCCTTCAATGACGAAGATCTCCTGAGTGCCGTCAAGCGCGCTCTCCAGCGGTCGTCTGAGCAGTGCCTCTAGCGCTTGCAGCGCAAGGAGGTGCGTGATCGACTTGCAACGCTCACACCACGCGAGTTTGACGTGCTCAAATGCGTAACTGCCGGCATGCTCAACAAACAAATTGCTTCGCAACTCGGCACAACCGAGGGGACGATCAAGGTCCATCGCGGGCGCGTTATGGAGAAAATGGGTGCGAGATCCGTGGCGGAACTCGTGATCCTCGCGCAGAGGGCAGGGATCGCACCGGCGTCGACGGATGCTACTAAGGTCTAATATACAAGCGCGATCTGAGCGATTAGCGTTATAACGCGAAGCGCGATCCGTCTTGCGCCCTTCCAACATGAACGCCGAAAGAAAATTGGTCCGATTGCGCGCCTAATCGAAGCGATTCTCGATTTCGCGTTGATCGTCGGCCTTCTGTCCGCGGTAGGGTTGCTAATTTCAATCGCCGCTCGCGGTGTCTTTTGACCCGGAGAAAAATGAACATTACCTTATCTTCTGTCTTGCCTCCCGCTGCCGGCATAATCTGCGTCGTCGATGACGACCCGTCGATGCTCAAAGCACTCAATCGCTTGCTCTTATCGGTTGGCTTGCAGGCGCAGCTGTTTAGTGAGCCGCTCGGTTTTCTCGCGTACGTTATCTGCAATACTGTGGCTCTCGCGGTCCTTGATATCTTCATGTCAGGTATGAGTGGCCTCGAAGTCCAGAAGGAGCTCCAAGTCGTTTCGCCCAAGACGCGCGTCATCATAAGTACGGCGAACGACCACGACTCGGTGCGGAACGCGGCGATACAGGCTGGGGCGATCGCCTATTTCGTTAAACCGTTTGACGACGAGGCCTTTCTCGCCGCCGTGAATCAAGCCATGGCCTAGCGAGAGTTGAACGTAGCATCGAGCGGGCAATGACTTCGGAGTGGTCACGTCAACTACGAAAACCGAGGCGCGGACAAAGCCTATTCTCTCGTGTGACGAGCCGAAGGAACACTCCTGTCCAAGTATAGGTTTCGAAGCAATCAGATCAGATTGAAGGCGGTTCTTCCAGCGCCGAGCGCGCAAATCGCAGGCCTCGAGCCCCGGCCATGTGGTGCTAATTTCAGATTTGCAGATTGACAGCTTAAAAGCCTCGGGATCGAGTGATCCACCAACCGATCAAGACGTGTCTGCCGTGAAGCTCATGGGAGTAGATGTCGGGTATTCGAGTACCCATCCAACAACCGGGATCGCTTGCCTCGATGGCGATCAGCTCTGTCTTGGACGCGCGGGAACCACATGGGAAAGCCGAGACGCACAAATCCCAAACGGCTTTCAACCCTCCGTCATTGCCCTTGATGGGCCGCTACTTCCCCAAGGTGCTGACCAGCGCATTCGTCGCCTTTGCGAATCTGTTTTCATTCACGCCCCGTTTCACAAACGCTGCAAGCCCGGGCTTAGTCATTGGGGACTGGGATTGGAGCTGAGACGCGCGTCAGCCGAAGCCTGCGCTCAATTCAGTCGTGCCCTCGCGCCTTCCGCGTTAGAGAAGCGCAATACCGTTTGTTGTGACGGTCCCATCGTGGAAGCCTTTCCGAATGCTTTTTTGGGCGTGCTGATGCCAGAAGTCGAACTGCTGTCGGCACCGAAGCTGAAGCGAGGACGGCGATTCGACTGGCTATACGAGCAGTTAGTGACGACGGGAAGGCTGGAGTCGGTCCTCTCGAAAAAGCTGGATATGCCGGATGAATTCTGGCTCCGCTTGCGTTCGGAGAAGGACCACGAACTGCGGGCATCGCTCATCTGCCTTTTGACCGCAGCCATTGCGGCCCAAGGGACGGCTGCAATCATTGGCGAAGCCGCAGGCGGTTGGTTCTGGCTGCCACCGTGGCCATTGTGGCAGCCTTGGGCGACACAAGGACTTGAAAGTGCCGCAAAAAGGATGGCCTTAAAGACCAGTCCCGTCATGAACCCGCCATCGGCCGCCGCTTGGGCTTTGAGAGCATCTTTGTATCTACCCTGAAACAATGCGCCCTGCCGTCGGGAGTGCCCGGAACCGAGGCGCAGGCGCAACTCATTTCCTACGCTGGTAGGTACCCATAAGTTGAGCTTCGGCCAGGATGTGACCATCCATCGCACGCAGCAATTCCTGCTTGGTCGCACGGGGTTTCAACACCAGATCGACGTCGAGCGCATAAAGCTTCAAGTAATAGCGGTGCGGTTTCCCTGGTGGCGGGCACGGCCCGCCGTAACCGACGCGTTTGAAATCGTTGATACCCTGTTTGGCGCCAAAGGACAACGACTCCAAGGGAGGCACTTTTTCAGCTAAATCGGTGGCTGTGACCGGCAGATCGTACAGGACCCAGTGTACCCACGTGCCGACGGGTGCGTCGGGATCGTCGCAGATCAGAGCGAGACTTTTTGCAACAGCGGGCACATCGCTCCACTCCAGCGGCGGTGAGATATCCGCTCCTTCGCACGTGTATTTAGCGGGGATGGCTTGTCCAGGTTGAAAGGCCGAGCTGGTAACCTTCATAGTCATAAACCTGCTCTTCTTCCGATGTTGAACGATATGCGCGCCGCACCCCGTGGCAATTGTAGGTTTTCCAACCCCTCGCGACAAACCCTATGAAGCGTCGCGATCAGGCGACGTGCGAAAACACTAAGGGACATTTGTGAAAGTACTGAGAATTCTATGCATAGGAGCTGTTGCCATTTGGCTGACACCAGCTTCGTTAGCAGACAAGTATGACGATCTCGCCGCAAAAGGATATCGTTGGGTAACCGTTAATGGCCCATATGGGTATTTTTCCCGAGACGATCTGCGCCAATTCGCCGAACAACGCGGTAACGAGTTTGAACTGATTAAGCAACTACGAGCCGTTTGCCCGCGACTATGCGAGCGCGTTCGGTTCGCAGCGATCGGAGCCGACCTTATGACTTCGAGAGATGATTTTCTTTGATTGATTCTGGTCTTCGGTGCCGGAAACGGGGGACAGATCGAATATCGAGGAAATTGGGTAGATTCTGGGGCTGGTCGTGTTACCAAAGAGCTCGCCGATTTTGCCGCGCGGGTGAGCGGATCAAACATACCGGTGAAGTGCTAAAGCGGGATTCCCGCCGCCAGCAGTTCACTCTGCAATTCCTGGGTCCGACCTGGGGCAAGTTGGCCGCTCAGGAACGATTTGATCTCGCGCGGTTTCGCGTTAAGAAGCTCTGCCAAGACCTTCGCGTTGTAACCCTGCCGGGTCGGCCGAAAAGAAAGCAGTGATGCCAACGCCTAACCAGCAGAGACTGACTGGGCTAAGCTTCGCGGAAGAAGAACTTAAGCACTCGAGAATTCGAGCTCTGGAGAAGATCCCATAATCGGAAGCGCTTTAATGAAGCGCGATCGCACTTTCAGTACAGCCCGTCCTGGGTCGGAGCCACCTTGGCTGCTAGGGGACCGCGTCCCATCACCTGCAAGACTTCGGAGGCTTTTGCCGCCAGCAGACGGACATCGCTGCCCACCGTAACGAATCGGAAACCTTGCCGAATCATCTTTTGCGCATTGGCTGGGGACGCCGTGTGAATACCAGGCACAATATGTTTCTTCCGTGCTCGAGCTACGATGTGCTCGATGGCTTTGACAACGACTTCTTCGGTCGGATCAAGCCGCGGTTCGCATCCGAGCGCTAACGCGAGGTCCGCCGGGCCGACATATATAGCGTCTAGTCCTTCAACCGATAGAATCTCATCGAGATTATCGAGACCGGACCGGGTCTCGATCATTGCCATGGTAATGATGGTTCGATTCGCGTTGACGATATAATCTGGCCCGGCATAGATGTTCGCCCGAATCGGGCCACAACTCCGTATCCCTACGGGTGGGTAGCGACAGGCCGCCACGAATTGGGCTGCCTCCGCGGCAGAATTGATCATCGGACAAATCACACCGTAAGCACCGGCATCTAGGACTTTCATCACGATAGCTGGATCCAGCCACGGAACTCGTACCAACGGTACGGTTGAGGTTGTCGAGATCGCCTGAAGCATGCCAACAGCAGTCTGATAGTCGACCAGGCCATGCTGGAGATCGATCGTCAACGAGTCCCATCCTTGCTGAGCCATGACCTCAGCCGAGAAACTCGCAGGCAGACTTAACCAGCCGTTGACCGCGTATGCATCCTGTTGCCACAAAGCTTTCAACAAATTTTCGCGCCTATAAAACATCGGTTCGACGGGCCTAAGGGCACGAGCGTTGTTTTAGGACCCCCGCAGGGTTGCACTGGGATAGATCGTGACTTTGTCATTCGCGAGACGTATCAGATATAAACCCACGCGAAGCGTTTGACACGAATGATCCGGGAGCAACTCCGGGCTTTTCATTCTCATCTTAACAACGCCGACGGGCGCCGAGGATGACCACCAAAAGAAGCTTGGTTTCAGGATTTCGTCCAATTCCGCCTAGCTTAGGCTCGCGAGATTGAGAGCAAGAAAGGTTGGCAATAGCCCGTGTAGTCGAAGTGCAATGCATTAGAGACATGCACGTACGGCATACCGAGACTCATCGGTATCACTTCGCGAAACATTTCATAACTGTCGAGAACGACAGCATCTACTCCTGCTGAGGCAAACGTCGCTGGCGATGAATTCAGCATCGCCTCCGTTCTAGCGGCAATGCCCTTCACAGTTGATCGCACAAGTGCCTCTCCTGTGAGTTTAGCTAGCTGCCGTAAACGTTCATTGAGAAAGCCGGCAGGAAACTCCTTTTCGCAATAGGGGACAAACGTTAACCCGGCCGCGCGAACGAAAGGCTCAGCGTCGAGCAAAGACAAGAATACTACATCGTGGTTTCGCAATTGAAGCTCGCGGGCGAGCGCTTTCATTGGATTGAGATGTCCCTGTACTGGCGGAGATAGAAAGGCGATTCTCATGAGTTAACTGTGTTTTTTCAGAAGCGATTTAAGCGGAATTGACAAGCAGGATTGACCGCCGTCTCTGATTCGGTCCAGGTGGGTACGCTGAACGCGGTTCACATCATTCTTGAGTTGGGCCAACCGCGAGAACAACGGACGCGACAGCGCAAAAGACATAGATAGCCTAAACCAACAATTCACCCTGTGCACCGTCTCGATACTGGAAAAGAAGAGGAGCGTTTGGGTGATTACTTACTGACGGGTTCACGTTCCCTTGAATTAATGGAAATCGGATAATCTTCATGGCTCTTTCCTTGGAAATTTTTGCGAACGAGACACTTCCTAACGGGTCGAATGACTTGGGGATTGTCGCATCGGGCGCTGCAGTTCCGTTGGTGCCGCTCCCGAGAACGTATCCCGCCTTAGAATCGTATTCCAATCGACCGGGCGTATCGATCAGCTGGCTTTTTGGTAACTCCAAAGGATCGTTCTACTATATCGGCTGCCATAGATAGACCATTAGTCTTGGCAATTATGTTCTGAAACTTACGTGCATTTTCACGGCGAAAACCGAGGTGTTCGACGATTCGAGGTGACGGTAGAGACAGCGATTCCGGCAATTAGGACAAAAAAATGCCCAGCCTTTCCTAAGTTATTGTCTACTATCGCGAGGCTGTGACACGGTAGGCTACGATCAGCAATCCGATGAAGACGAGCTTAGAGCTTACCCCGATCGCTCCTCTTTAGGCCAGTTATTTTGCACCTGTCTCTGATTGTCGGTGAGTCTTATGGCGTTTGGCGGCACTCTTTTTGCCCATCTCGCTGGCCGCTTCCGGGGTAAGTTGACGCTTACGTCTGTCACGCATAGCACGAGCAAGATCGGAAGAACTTTTGGGAGAGGCACTGAAGCACCTGACCCGGAAGGTCCGGATTAACGGCGGCTAAAATATTACGCAAATGCTCAACCGCTTCATCTGTGTTCATTGTGGCATTTTAGGTCCGATCAAGGAGCGCTCCAACAGCTGATCGGCAGCGGCCCTGGCTGCTTTAAGCCATCTTAGATCCCCATCATTACGGCCCAGGACGCGAACTCGTGCTCGGCTTTTGCCTTTGCAAGTTGTTCGTCCTCTAATATTGGACGTTGCCAAAATTGAACGTCCTCTCGATCAACAAAGAGCGCGTAGTGGTAGGCGACTTTTGATCCTTCGGCTGTTTCAAAACGGATTCGGACGACTTTAAGTTCGAGCGCGTGAGTTCGTCCCTTTCGGACAAGATTCCAAGAGTATGTCGCAACGAGTTCTGACTGCATGTGCCATCAAATAAAGGATAGGGTTCTGTGTACATCACAAACACTCTTGAAATCGTTCTCCAATGGCTGATTGGCAGCGGTGTCTCCAGCATCTGCCCGAAGTGCGGTGCTTACCGGACCGAAGCGGCAACGCCACCAGGAAGCGCTTACGAGCTTGAAATGGGAGGGAATAAGAGGGTGGCACCGGGCGCCCCTGGAGAAAAGCGCCCTGATGCCTGTAGACTAGGTATTTCGCCCAGCAGGGAACAACTAGCGGCGGTTACCGCGCCTTTGGCCACTCAAGCCGAATGTGACCGGATCCGGCTAGCTGCCGAGGCGACGCTCAAGCGGAGCTACGAACACGGTTTGGCTGTCCACTTGGCCGATCTTTTCCAAAGTCGGCGCAGTCCCTAGCGGTAAATGATCACCCCATTGGGTGATTGACTGCTCTATCCCACCTAAGTTGATTGGTGGATGACCCCAAGCGAAAAGCCAGAAGAAATTGAAGGTCGACGGGTATCGTCCGCCCATGATTACCTGGAAGCGCTCAAACCCTTGGATCGCCTTAAGGTGAAGTTCGTCGAACCAATCCACCGTGAGAACAGCACCATAAATCAGGCGCGGATGCGCTATATATCGGGTGAGGATGAAGCTTTCGAGGAAACCTGATTACGAGTCGGCCGTCAGATCGGGAAGCCTGTCGATCGCTGCGCGCATACCCGGCCGGAGCCTCAGCTAGCCACTCAGCAGGAATGAACGCAACGTCTCCAAATTCTTAGCAATCCGCTGAACTCGCTCTTTCTCGAGATGGAGACTTAACTCACGACTCGCGCTGCTCAGCGCTTGCTCTAAGCGCGCCAGCGGTTCGGCCTCCAGTGACCGGCTCGGACTCATCTTAGGTAGCGCGCCACAGAAGGCGAAGGGTGCTCTGGCGGAGCCTGGAGGTCGTTCGCATTGGACCAAGGTCCAATAGCGCCCCCAAGACGGCTGTGATGAAATGGTGCGGCAAGCGCAGCAACGCGCCTGCCCCTTGAACGCACGTAAACGCCCACCATGAAAACGAAACGCACGATTCTCGCGCTCGTCCTCGGACTGGCGCTCACCACCGTCCGCGCTGCGGACATCACACCCGCCGAAACCAGAGCCATTGCCGAGGAAGGGTTCATCTACGGCCTTCCCATCGTGATGAACTACGCCGTGATGTATGAGTATGCCGTGGACCGCGATTCCGGCCAGTTCAAGGCGCCGTTCAATCAGATCAAAAACGAAGCTCGTGTCTTCACCTACAAGGACACGGCGATCATAACGCCGAACAGCGACACGCCGTATTCGATAGTCTGGCTGGATCTGCGTGCTGAGCCCATCGTGTTATCCGTCCCTGCCGTGGAAAAGGAGCGTTATTACTCGGTGATGCTCTGCGACGGCAATACCTTCAACTACGGCTATATCGGCAGCCGCGCCACTGGTCCTGAACCCGGCGACTACCTGGTGGTGGGCCCGGACTGGAAAGGCGAAACTCCCGCCGGTATCAAGAAAGTTTTCCATTCGACCACGCAGTTCTCGCTCGCGGCCTATCGCACACAGCTCTTCAGCCCGGAGGACATGCCGAACGTGGTCAAGGTCCAGTCCGGTTACAAGGCGCAGCCCCTCTCGGCCTTCCTTAAACAGGCCGACCCGCCCGCGGCCCCGACGATTAATTTCCCCAAGATAGACAAGGACTCCGTGAAGACCGGTTTCTTTGACTATCTCGACTTCGCCTTGCAATTCGCTCCCGCCGGACCCGAGGAAAAGGCGATCCGTGAGAAGCTGGCTCGCCTCGGCATTGCCGCAGGCAAGACATTCGACTTCAAGTCTCTCTCTCCCGAGCAAGAAGCCGCGATGGCTGAGGGCATGAAAGCGGGCGAAGCAAAGGTCGAGGACACGGTGAAGAACCTCGGCACGAAGATCAACGGCTGGAACATCGCCTCGATCACCGGGGACCGCGCATTCTTCAACGGCGACTGGCTCAAACGTGCCGCTGCCGCAAAAGCGGGCATCTACGGCAACGATGCCGTCGAGGCTATGTATCCGCTGACCACGACCCTGCCCGATGGCGAACCGCTCGACGGCAGCAAGCACAACTACACGCTGACCTTCGCCGCCGACCAGTTTCCGCCGGTGAACGCCTTCTGGTCGGTCACGATGTATGACGGGAAGACGCAACTCCTGATTGAGAATCCGATTAACCGTTACCTTATCAACTCGCCCATGTTGCCCGGCATGAAGAAAAACGCCGACGGGTCGGTCACGCTCTACATCCAAAAGGACAACCCCGGCGCGGACAAGGAAAGCAACTGGCTCCCCGCCCCGAACGACCTCATCTACCTCGTGATGCGCCTTTACTGGCCGAAGACAACGCCGCCTTCCATCCTTCCGCCCGGCGAAGGCACTTGGAAACCGCCGGGAATACAGTTGGTGAATGACTAAATTCCCTTTTACCCGCGCGCGAGTTCCTGCCGAAATTTAGCGCAGTTGCTGACTAGGCGAATTGTTGAACGTCTTTCGGCGTTCCATCGCGGCCTGACGATAAACTCGCGTATGGACTGCCAGCCCCGGGGCTACGCGATCGCTTGCGTTTATTCCGTTTATCCGAACGTAGTTCCGCAAATCGGAACGCTCCAAAATCGAATATAAGCGCGTTTGTCGGTTCGCCCGCTATCATGACCCTCGGAAAAGCGCTGACCATACTCTGACGCTACACCACAGACCCTGGCGACTCTATTCGTCGCCAGTCTAGCGCAATCAACGCATTTAGTGGATGATTTAGCGAGTTTGAGATTTTATGAGCGCGAGCGCCGCAGAGATTGGCGACATCGTTATTTGTCACGGCATGAACACTGGCAAGGTCGTGCACAAGTTCCTATCTGAGACAGGAGAAGAAGTATACGACATCGAGTTGTTCTACAGACCATTCAGGGTGGCAGCGCTCGAGCATCACATTGTGATCAACTTCGGCCCGCCGGCCAACGGCAAAGGATTGCTGTAGGATGAGCCAACAGTCGAAAGCCAATCAGGCTGCTTTTGATATTGGCCAGATGACTGAACGAATGGCTCAGGGCTACTACATGCACTTGGCGGCAATTCAGGTAGCAAAGGACCCTCGCGCAATATTCTTGAGCGCCAACGTGGAACCTGGCCAAATCGTTCCCGTCGGGCGCATTCGCCATGAAGATGGCACTCGGCACGAGTTTGACTTTGCACACTACCTGGCCCAAGCGAGAACCAATCCAGCCATGGTTGCTGATTTAGACCGTCTTTGGTTAGTAGGAGCACTACTGACCATCGGCGATGCACTCGCGAAACAGAGTTATTTTGATCATGCCCCGGAACTGGAATTATTACGCCATCTGCGCAACGGCGTGGCCCATGGAAATACCTTTCGAATCAATCTGAAGCTTCTAGCTAAGTTCCCCGCGCACAATCGACTGGCATGGGTGAGAAGCGACAGCAAGGCTGAATTCGAAATCACTCCGAACCTGCAGAATCAACCTGTTCTATTCGACTTCATGGGTCCTGGAGACATCCTTCATCTCCTCATGTCGGTTGGCCTTTATCTCATACGAATGGGTAACGGCGATGCGCTTCGCCCGTGAAGGAACTAGTATTGCTCTCCGGCTCGGTAGCTCTCCAGCACCCGCATTCGCCCATCACTGTGCCCCGATGTTTCAGACATTCTCGAAAAGCCATTGAAAGATAAAGCAGGCAATCTGACACCCGAGGCTCAGAAGCTTTATCAAGAGGGCCAGCAGACAATCGATCGCAATACAGGCAAACCCTATTTTCAGAAGCCGCAGGATCTGTTGGACTGGGGCCAGGCAGTACCGGACCCGGGAGCTGATTGCGCGCGCGCGCGGACCCGCAAAAGTCCGTACTCGGAGATAATCGTCAGTTCTCATGGGTTTCGCCTTACGCGCGCGCGAAGGCCAAAAAACTCCGTTCGTTCCGGTCAATAACCTTGCTTAGCCCGGCGCCACCTTGCGAGAACAGCCTTACGCGCGCGCTCTTTGGCTGAAGGAGTCCCGCGTATCGACGGGCGAGGGCGTTTCGCTATCTCCTGCATGCGCCGGCGGATTTGGTGGTGATAGGCATTTGAACCGCAAAATGGACAGATCATAGCTGCTTAGCCGAGTTAAGTAGTCAAAGAATAAACCGCTCACGATGATGACCTGATCCAGTTCATGTACGAACCAGGCGGATCCCTGCCTAATTTGCAAAACCCTACACCGCATGATCTACGTTGGTTTGCTGCTAATTCACGAATTCAAACGGCGGCATATCTCGCCCTAGCAACTCGCAACAGATGATGCTCTAAACGCTTACCCCCCAAGAACATGAAAGCCAAGTCCACGGGCGAAACGTGTCCGATCGGAGCACTACCCCGAATCGTTAGACCCCGAAGCAAGAAGCCAAATAAGACAACGAAAGCTCGGTCTTTCAATAGTTTCGGCGCCACCGAAACCCACCGAATTAGTGTCATAGAATTAGAACCCCATGACCGGGCCGTGCTCCAGGTGATGGCCGAGCGTTACCGGGTCAAATCATTGATCCATTTTTTGGAAGGCTGCTTATCGGCCGAGGAAAAGCGCACCTACCGGGGCAGCCAAGTCTTGTTCCGGGTGTACGAGGATTGAGGCTCGAGGCGTTGCCCCGCGCGGATGACCTAATTGCGCGGTCAATTGCGGCTCTTTAAAGAGCAGCGATGCGAACAGCCCTTTTGATCGCCAACTAAAACGGTGAGTTTGCTAAGTGTTGGCCGCAGATGTCCAAGTGAACGCCTCTCTTTAGGGCTTTTTCTTTTTCTCCGGTGCTACTTGTTTTCCAGATGGCTTGCCCTTGCGCTGCTGCATTTCGCGCTCAAATCTGTGTTCTCGGTCGCCTTTCAGCCTTTCTCAGATTCATTACCGGATGCCACTGCTGCCACGATTCTCCGGCGGTAGCTATCCAGTGTGAGCCACGTAGCCGTCAGACATATTGTCACCCGCGTCGCGGTAACTAATCCTCCCGCGCAGTTCGGCGCATTCTCGGCTCATTGGCCGTTCGATTCACTTGGTCTAAACGTGATGCCTGGGACTCCAATACTCTATCATCCGGGGGACACAACAGATGACACGAAGTTCACGGCCCAGGACCTGATCAACTTAGTCAACCGCGGTGACATTCGCTGACTAGCAGGCTTGGCGATGCTCCAGGATCGATTGAGAGCGCATTTGATTGCCGATCTAGCCGTCTTATTGACCGAACTAATCGGAATCGTGTTACCGTGTTAAAATGGCTTCGAAATTGTCGGGGCGCCTTATCCTGGGAAATCGGAAACCGACTTTCCTATTTCTCAACCGCCTTTACGTTGCTGTGCGATTTTGATAAGCATCGTTGAGTTCCCTGCTTCCGTTGACTACCGCCTCTGCAAAGTTGGGTCATATGCCGCCGTCGACGAAGGTCAACAAACTAAGCGACGTAAAATGAAGAAAAGAAGCTGGCGGCAGGCAATCCGAAACCCTCCAATCAGAATGGGTCAAAATTGGGAGCCGGTACTGACGGAGGACAAACTAAAGGTGGCGCTAGCAAAAAAAGAGGAGGCGAGACTGACGGCAGGGGAACTGGAAAACCGACTAAAGGAGCTTCGAGCCAGGCTTAAATCTCTCCGCGAGCAGGCTACTCCCTAGGAAAGCCGCCATGTCGAATTCGCCGGCGCAAACCATGTCTGGTCGGCAGAGACGCAGACCGATACCTCGGATGGTTAGTCGGCGGTTCAGATTGGTTACGTAGGGCGCGAATGATACCGATCGCGGCACCAATGGCGATACACGGAAGAGTCACGCGAGAGTGATCGTCAGACGGCAACAAAACTGGGTGTCAACCGAATGAAGTTGACCGCGCCAGCGTCCAATGGGTTGATGAGCGAGCACGCCTTCTTCGAATACAGAGCGAAGCCGATGAGTACCCCGGTTATTAAAGAGCAAGGCGAGCCAATCCATTACTTAATTAAGATGGAGATCGGCGCTGGCCTCCGCCGCCCGCGAGAGCTCCTTAAACAGGAAGCTCGGGACCTGATCCTTTTTAGTGTTAGTCCGGGACCTCACCGCAGAATCAGCTATTCCAACATCTGCGAGGTGGATGAAAAACGGCTGCGTGAGCTAGGTCCTGCCACAGATCTCAATCGGGTCGGGAGCGTCGAGATTTACTTTTATTCCTCCTGATAATGGCTCTGTATAATCGCTAGTGGCGCTTTTTGCTGCCCTCGTCTTATCCTCGACCGTTCCACGCCCTGAGCGCTTCCTGATGGCTCTCGCGCTTCGGTCCGGTTGCTCCACATTTCGAGCAGACGCCCTGAAACGAAGTGGCGCCTAGCTTACGGATCTTGCCCCGTGCCT
>Ga0209647_1001946_pt1 | contig 17021 bp, 17 predicted proteins | sample GraSoi_2013_60cm_FD_185827 | JGI IMG/M metagenome (GOLD analysis project Ga0209647, IMG submission 185827) | Grasslands soil microbial communities from the Angelo Coastal Reserve, California, USA - Sample 9_17_2013_60cm (SPAdes) (version 2) | ecosystem: Environmental > Terrestrial > Soil >...
GTGATTGCCCGCGAACTCAAGTGGTTCGGCTTCTGAGATGCTGATTTACATCGGCCTGGTGCTCGTCGGCTTCTTCTATATATGGAAGAAAGGCATCCTGGACTGGAACGCTTCTGAGAAGGGTGGCAACTGATGCCACTCACGCCCGCGATTACCGATCTTGAACAACTGAAAGACCATGCCATAGTCGCCGATCTGCTGGCCTGGAACGCCGAGGCCGTCCAGAGCGCGCGCTTTGACCGCGACGAGTTGACGATTTACATCGCTCGCGAATCCATCCGCGAAGCCTGCGATCGCCTGAAGGCCCAGGGACTCGCCGACTTCCTCTCTGATCTGACCTGCGCCGACTTTTATCCGCGTGAGCCGCGCTTTGAGATGGCTTATCACCTGCTCTCCATGAAGCGCAAAGAGCGTGTGCGCCTGAAAGTAGTTCTCGGCGGTGACGATGCGACGGTCGAATCGATCACTCCCATGTGGCCGTCAGCCAACTTCTTTGAGCGTGAGGTCTTTGACCTCTTTGGCATCCGCTTCCTCGGCCATCCTTATCTGCGCCGCATCATGATGCCGGAAGACTGGGAAGGCCATCCCTTGCGCAAGGATTATCCGGTGGAGGGATATCGTTAATGGGTCACTTACCCAATCCGGTGCTCGATCCCACTGAAGATAAAACCATGATCCTCAACATGGGCCCGCAGCACCCGTCCACGCACGGCGTGTTGCGACTGTTGCTGGAGATTGATGGCGAAACCATCGTCCGCATGATGCCGGACATCGGCTTCCTGCACACCGGCATCGAGAAAACCTGCGAAGCCAAGTTTTATCAGCAGGTAGTCCCGCTCACCGATCGCATTGACTATCTCTGCCCCATGGTCAACAACCTCTGCTACGTGATGGCGGTGGAGAAACTGCTGGGCCTTGAAATTCCGCCGCGCGCGCAGTGGATGCGCGTAATGCTGGCTGAGCTCCAGCGCATCAGCTCGCACCTGGTCTGGCTGGGCACGCACGCCATGGACATCGGCGCCATGTCAGTCTTTCTTTATTGCTTCCGCGAACGCGAAGACCTGCTCCGCATCTACGAAATGGTCAGCGGCCAGCGCATGATGACCTCTTATTTCCGCATCGGCGGGCTGGCGCTCGACCCTCCGCTGGGATTTTTTGAAAAAGTAAAGAAGTTTCTCGATGTCTTTCCGGAAAAAGTCGACGAGTATGAGAACCTGCTCACCGGAAACCGCATCTTCATCGATCGCTTAAAGGGTGTGGCAAAGATCAGCGCGGAAGACGGGCTTGCCATCGGCCTGACCGGCCCATCGCTGCGCGCCAGCGGCGTAGACTTCGATCTCCGCCGTGACATGCCTTACTGCGGCTACGAGAACTTCAAGTTTAAAGTTCCGGTTGCGAATGATGGCGACGTCTGGGCGCGTTACGTCTGTCGCGTGGAAGAGCTGCGCCAGTCGCGCGAGATCGCCAAACAGGCGCTCGAAGGCATGCCTTCCGGCCCTACCAAAGCTGAGGCTCCCAAGGTCGTCCTGCCTGACCGCGAAAAGATGAAGACGCAGATGGAAGCCCTCATCTATCACTTTAAGATTGTCACGGAAGGCTTTACCGTTCCTGAAGGAGAGGTTTACCAGGCCATTGAGTCGCCGCGCGGCGAGATGGGCTACTACATTGTGAGCGATGGCACCGCCAAACCCCTGCGCGTGCACATGCGTTCGCCCTCGTATGCAAATCTTCAAGCGTTACCTCAAATGTGCGAAGGGCGGCTGATTGCGGATGTGGTAGCGGCAATCGGAAGCATTGACATTGTGCTGGGGGAGATCGATAGATAAATGGCTCCGATCTCTGACAAGCTCGATAAATTCTTCGACGAGAAGATGCAACAGTACCCCACCAAACGGGGCTTTCTTGTACCCATGCTCCTGTATAGCCAGGATGAAGTCGGGTATCTCTCCGATCAGGTGATCGCGCATTTGGCAAAAAAAACTGAACTCACCGAACTCGAAGTCCGCAACGTGATCAGCTATTACTCGCTGCTGCATACCAATCGAATGGGCAAATATCACGTCCAGGTCTGCACCAACATCAGCTGCATGCTCCGCGGCGGCGAAGAAATTCTGGACCATTGCAAGAGCAAGCTTGGGATCGGCCACAAGCAGACCACGTCAGACGGAACGTTTTCTTTGGAAGAGGTCGAATGCATCGGCGCCTGCAGCTGGGCGCCCGCAGTGCAGGTGAACTACGATTTTCATGAAAATTTAACAGCGGACAAGATGGACAAGGTTTTGGATCAGTACAAGAACAAAGCTCGACAATGAAATTGCCAGAAATGCCAAAATTGCCAAAGAATCCAAATTGGCAGGACAAAAACAGCATGAACTTTTTCAAAACGGACTAAACATGGATAGCAGAACGGAAAAGCTTAGGGCGCGAACAAAAGAATTCGCCATCCGTGTCATTCATCTGTTCCAGGCGCTGCCGCATACGAAAGAAGCGCAGGTAATTGGCTATCAGCTGCTGCGATGCGGTACCTCCATTGGCGCGAACTACCGCTCCGCATGCCATGCACGATCAAGGGCGGACTTCATTTCCAAGATCGGTGTTGTGACAGAAGAAGCTGATGAATCCGTTTTTTGGATCGAGCTGCTTTCTGATCTGGGAATCATGAAAAAAGATAGATTGGATGATTTGCTGCGGGAAGCTAAAGAGCTGACCGCGATCTTTGCCGCTTCCAGGCAAACAGCAAAACAGCGCAAATGATCCTGCAATTTGGATTTTTTGGCAATTTTGGCATTGTTGGCAATTCAAGGGAACATTTTTAGCAATAGACAAAAATGGCTGACTTAACCTCCCATCCCGACGAAATAAAAGTTGTCTCCAAGCGCTTCGGCAAAGGCGCGGCTGACATCGAGCAATACCTCAAGCTCGATGGCTACAAGGCCGTGCAAAAAGCCCTGACCATGTCCTCAGACGACATTATTAACGAGGTCAAGGCTTCGAACCTTCGCGGACGCGGCGGCGCCGGCTTCCCTACCGGCATGAAGTGGAGCTTTGTCCCCAAGGAATCGGCAAAGCCCAAATACATCCTGGTGAACGGCGACGAGAGCGAGCCCGGCACCTGCAAAGACCGTCCGATACTCGAGTATGACCCGCACGCCGTGATTGAAGGCGTCATCATCGCCGGTCTCGCCGTGGGCGCCAAGGTCGGCTTTGTTTATATTCGCGGCGAATACCGCTACCTGGTCGACATCATGCGCAAGGCCCTCGCAGACGCCTACGCCAAGGGCTTTCTGGGCAAAAACATCTTCGGCAGCGGCAAGCAGTTTGACTGCTACTGGCATACCGGCGCCGGCGCTTATGAAGTGGGAGAAGAGTCCGCGCTGATGGAATCGCTGGAAGGCAAGCGCGGCATCCCACGGATTCGGCCGCCCTTCCCTGCCGTGGTCGGGCTGTGGGGCGGCCCCACGGTCATCAACAACGTTGAGACGCTCGCATCGGTCCCGCACATTATCCTTATGGGCGGGCAAAAGTTCGCCGACTACGGACCACCCAAGAACGGCGGCACGCGCCTCTTCTGCCTGAGCGGTCACATCAACAAACCCGGCGTCTATGAGCTGCCTCTCGGCTATCCGCTTAAGAAGATGATCTATGACGTGGGCGGCGGCATCCCCAACGGACGCAAGCTCAAGGCCGTGGTTCCCGGCGGATCTTCCACCTTCGTGCTGACTGCCGAAGAAGCCGAGCAGATGAACATGGACTTCGATTCTTTCGGCAAGCGTGGCGAGTTCCTTGGCTCCGGCGGCGTCGTCATCCTTGACGATCAGACCTGCATGGTCAAGTTCGCCCTGCGCATTATGAAGTTCTACCAGCATGAAAGCTGCGGCTGGTGTATTCCCTGCCGCGAAGGCACGGACTGGCTCAAGAAGACGCTGACGCGCTTCCACAACGGCGGTGGCCTGCGCAAAGACATCGACAACATCAAGTACCTGGCGCAAGGCATATTGGGCAGAAGCTTCTGCCCCTTGGGCGACGCCGCCGCAATCCCGACGATATCTATTGTGGACAAGTGGCGGAACGAATTCGAGATGCACCTTGAGGGCCGTCCCTGTCCATTTGATCCAGCAGCAAAGATCACTGAATTGCCCGTTGTGGGAGCACACTAGACCGTGAACGCCTTGAACAATCCGGTACCGTTCGCCGACACAGACAGAACAATGCTGCTGGCGCTTCTGCGCGAGAGCCGGGAAAGATTCCTGGGCAGCTTTGCCGGTGTTTCCGACGAACAGAGCCGCCTGCGCCCCTCGCCGGACTGCTGGTCCGTGCTTGATACCGTCGAGCACCTCACCTCGGCTGAGGGCATCATGCTCAAGCTGGTGACTTCCACACGCAGGCCGCGATCGGCTGATGCTCCCAACCGTGAGCAGGTCTTCCTGACCATGGTCGCCGACCGCTCCAGGAAGATGCAGTCCCCGGAAGGCGGCCGCCCGTGCGGACGTTTCGCTAACCTGGCTGCCGCAGCGGCCCAATTCAAGGCTTCGCGTGACGAAACGATCCACTTTGTTGAGCAGAATACAGAAGATCTCCGCGCCACCGAAGTCACGCATCCGCATCCGATGGCGGGCAACGTCAGCAGTTATGAAATGGTGATCATTATGGCCAAGCACGCGGAGCGGCATGCGAAGCAGATTGAAGAGATCAGGAATAGTCTTTCCCTGCATGCTGATGCTGCGAAGGGAAAAAGCTAGGTTGGATCATTCTAGTAAATGGGTAATTTAGTAATTGGGTAATTTCGAGAACGCACAGCGGCAGGTTTTGGTTTTCATTTACCAATTTACCCAATTACCAAATTCTTGGGGACCACGGGACAGCATGGAATTTAGGCAAACATGGCCGAAGTAAAAGAAGTAAAGAACGTAACCATCACCGTCGACGGCAAAAAAGTCACCGCGCCCGCGGGCACTCTTCTTATTGAAGCCTGCAAGGCCGTGGGCATTGAAGTACCCTCGTTCTGCTATTACCCGGGCCTCTCGCTCCAGGCGGCGTGCCGCATGTGCCTGGTGCGCATTGAAAAAATGCCCAAGCTGCAGACCGCCTGCACCGTCCCGATCACCGATGGCATGGTCGTAGCCACTGACACTGACGAGGTCCGCCAGGCGCGCAAGTCGATGATCGAACTCCTGCTCGGCAACCACCCGCTCGACTGCCCCGTCTGCGACGCCGGCGGCGAGTGCGAATTGCAGGACATGACCTTCAAGTACGGCGCAGCCGAGTCGCGCTATATGGAAGGCAAGCTGCACAAGGATGAACAGCAATGGTCGCCGGTCGTCTTTTTTGATCGCCCGCGCTGCATCCTCTGCTATCGCTGCGTGCGTGTCTGCGGAGAAGGGATGGATGTCTCCGCTCTCGGCGTACAGCTTCGCGGCTCCAGCTCCGTGATTGCGCCCAACGAAGGCGACCATCTTGACTGCGAAGAATGCGGCATGTGCATTGACATATGCCCCGTCGGCGCGCTCACCTCCGGCGCTTATCGCTACAAGACCCGCCCCTGGGAGATGAAGCATGTGGGCACCATCTGCACCCACTGCGGCGATGGTTGCAAGACCACATTGGGCGTGCGCCGGTCTGATACCGGTATGGATATCGTCCGCGGCGACAACCGCGACAAAAGCGGCATCAACGGCGACTTCCTCTGCATCAAGGGCCGCTACGCCTTCGATTATTTCGATCACCCGGACCGCCTCCGCCAGCCGCTGGTGCGTAAAGATGGCAAGCTCACACCCACCACCTGGGAAGAGGCCATTGAGCACGTGGGCAAGCGACTGCGCGAAATTCGCGACAGCAAAGGCGGGCAGTCGATTGGTGTGATCGCCTCCAACCGCACCACCAATGAAGAAAATTATCTCCTGCAGAAGTTCGCCCGCACCGTGCTGGGTACCAACAACATCGATCACCACCGCACCGCCGACTTCGCCGGCTTTGCCCGCGCCATCGCCGGGAAAGAGAACACTACGGCTAGCATGCGCGACGTTGCGAGCGCTCCGGCCATCCTGCTGATCGGCAACGATCCCACCGAGCGCCATCCCCTGTTGGCCTGGAATATCCGCACCAACGTGCGTCTGAATAACGCCAGGCTCTACGTCGTAAACTCGCAGCCGATTAAGCTGCGCCGCCAGGCTGCGCGCTTCGTCCAGATTCCTGAGGGCCGTGAAGGCAAGCTGGTGGCATTTCTGAACGGCGATGACGCTGCCGCTGGTTCGCTCACCAGCGCCAATGCTTCCAACGACGCGCTTAAGCAGTTGCGCGACGAACTGAAAGCGCAGAAAGACCTCGTCATCATCTTTGGCTCTGAACTTCAAGGCGCCGACGTTGCTACGCTGGTCAAGTTCGGCTCCGCGTCAAATGCCAGGTTCATCTGTCTGGGCGACTACGCCAACTCTCGCGGCGCGGCCGACATGGGTCTTTACCCCGACCTTCTGCCCGGCTACGTCTCCATCAACGGCCCGCACAAGTACAACGAAGAATGGGGTTCGCTCTCGAAGACCAAAGGCCTCTCGTTGCCGGAGATGATGCAGGCCGCCAAGGGCGGCAAGCTCGCCGCGCTTTACGTCGTCGGCTCAAATCCAGTGGTCGATTACAACTTTGACCCCGCTGTACTGCAAAACACTTTCCGCCAGCATCGCTGAAGTCGTGCTGCCCGCGGCTTCGGCCTATGAAAAATCCGGTACCTTCACCAACACTTGCGGCGATCTCCAACTGCTGAAGAAAGCCGGCGACATCACCGGCATCAAAAGTGATTTTGAGATCATTGTGCGCGTGGCCGAACGCATGGAAGCGGAAGTCCGCAAGCTGGTGCCTTTCGGCAGCGGCGTACGGGCTGACATGGGACAGACCCGCGGCGCGCAGTCGGGCGAGGCTGACCGGCACTCCGTATGGCTGGCCGCCAACAATCTTGAACCGCGCCTCAGTCCTTTTGATCCGTACGCCATGCTGGACGAGATCCAACGGCTGGTTCCGGGCTATGAGTTCTCGCGGCTGAGCCTGCTCGCCGGCAATGACCAGCATGTAGACGCCGCCGAGAAGAGCAACGCCGGCGCGGCCGACGGACTGGTGCAGATTGTGCCCGCGAATGACACCTTGTTTACTTCAGGAACGCTGGGCCGGTATTCGAAGACGTTGAATGACGTGCTGGAACATCGCCGCACACCTGCAAACAAGGAAGTGATGGCGGATTAGGGACCGTGGACACAAAAACTTTTCTCATTATCGCCGTAATCAAGATCGCGCTCGTGGTCTTTATCATGCTCACGGGCGTGGCCTATACCACCTGGCTGGAGCGCAAGCTGATTGGACGCATCCAGAACCGCTGGGGACCCACGCGCGTAGGCCCGTTCGGCCTGCTGCAACCGCTGGCGGACGGAATCAAATTCATCCTCAAAGAAGACATGATTCCAGACAACGTCCACCGCGGGCTCTTTATTCTTGCGCCCATGCTGGCCCTAGCCATGTCACTGATCTCGATCGCCGTGATTCCCTTCGGCGAGACCATCACGATCGCCGGACACACCACGGCGCTGCAGATCAGCGGTGTCACTCACGTCGACGGCGGCATCAGCGATATTAATATCGGGCTGCTCATCATTCTCGGCGTGACCTCCATCGGTGTTTACGGTGTTGCTCTGGCCGGCTGGTCTTCAAACAGCAAGTATTCCCTGCTTGGTTCTCTGCGCGCCAGCGCCCAGATGATCAGTTACGAGCTTGCGCTCGGACTTTCCCTGGTTGGCATTCTGCTGCTCTCCGGCACGTTGAGCCTGCGCGAAATCGTGTCCAGCCAGAGCGGCACGTGGTCTCTTGCCGGCCATGACACGCACGTGCCCCACTGGTTCATCTTTCCTCAAATCATCGGCTTCTTCATATACCTGCTGGCTGCGTTCGCTGAAACCAACCGCATCCCGTTTGATCTGCCGGAGGCCGAGACCGAACTGGTCGCCGGTTATCACACCGAGTACAGCTCCATGAAGTTCGCCATGTTTTTCATGGCGGAATACGTGAACATGTTCACCGTGGCCTGCCTGGCCAGCCTGCTGTTCTTTGGCGGATGGCACGGTCCCCATTTTTCCTTTCTGCCCGCGATCGCTCAGTCCCTTTTGCCGGTTGTGTGGTTCGCGCTCAAGGTTTTCTTTTTCATCTTTCTTTATATATGGATTCGCGGCACGCTGCCGCGTTTCCGCTATGACCAGCTCATGGCCTTTGGCTGGAAGTTTCTTCTGCCGCTGGCCATCGCCAACATCATTGTCACCAGCCTGATTGTGGCTTGGAGGGCTTAACCGGATGGTCCATCAGGTCCTATTTATCGTCTTCGGTCTGATCTGTGTGGCCGGCGCCATCAACCTGCTGGTGCAGCGCCATCCCATCAACAGCGCGCTTTCGCTGGTGGTGGTGATGGCCTCGCTGGCGCTGATCTACCTTTTGCTCGGCGCAGAATTCGTGGCCGCCATCCAGGTGATTGTCTATGCCGGCGCCATCATGGTGTTGTTCGTCTTTGTGATCATGCTTTTGAATGCCGGCGCAGAAGAACGCACGCGCGGCAGCAGGATTGCCTTGTTCGTCGGGGTGCCTGCCACAGTCGTGCTGGCCGGCACCGTGGGCTGGCTGCTGGTACACGGCAGCGCTCGGCTGGGTGGCGTCAGCATCGGCTCCAGTGATTTTGGCGAGACGCATGCCATCGCCCGCCTACTATTTCGCGATTTTCTGCTGCCCTTTGAAATTACTTCAGTGCTGATCCTGATCGCCATCATGGGCGCGGTGGTTCTGGGAAAGAGGGAAGGCTGATGATTCCACTCTCGTGGTATCTCATTCTCAGCGCGATTCTCTTCTCGCTCGGCGTGTTTGGTTTTCTGCTGAAGCGCAACATCATCACCATCTTCATGTCGATTGAGCTGATGCTCAACGCGGTGAACCTGAGCTTTGTGGCCTTCGCCAATTATTGGAACACGCACCCGCGTGCGCTTCCCAGCGGCGATCCGATTGTCCCGCTCAGTGGGCATGTATTCGTCTTTTTCGTCATGGTGGTGGCCGCCGCAGAAGCTGCCGTTGGACTGGCCATCATTATTTCTGTCTTCCGCACCCGTGAGACCCTGAACGTTGATCGCGTGAACCTGCTGAAATTATGACCAAGAACCTATATCTCTGGGTAATTCCGCTGCTGCCGCTGGTGGGCGCGGCGATCAACGGTCTCTTCGGCCGCCGCTTCAAGAACGCGATGGTCAGCGCCGTCGCCCTGCTCTTCACCGCGGCATCTTTCGGCTGGGCGGCGTGGGCGGTCTGGACCTTGTGGCCCGGCGGAGACAAGCCTTACATTGAGGCCCTGAGCTTTCCCTGGATCGTCGCCGGTAATTTCTCCGCGCCTTTCGGTTTCTACCTCGACCAGCTTTCCATGATTATGGTGCTGGTGGTGACCGGCGTCGGGTTCCTGATTCATATTTATTCCGTCGGCTACATGGGGCACGAAGGCGGCTACTATCGCTTCTTTTCCTACCTGAATCTCTTCATGTTTTTTATGCTCACGCTGGTCCTGGCGAACAACTACCTGCTGATGTTCGTCGGCTGGGAAGGCGTGGGACTCGCGTCCTATCTCCTGATCGGCTTTTTCTTTTTGAAAGACTCAGCCGCCAACGCGGGCAAAAAAGCCTTCATCGTCAACCGCATTGGGGACTTCGCTTTCCTGATCGGGATGTTCCTGATCATCCAGCATTTTGGCTCGCTGAACTATGACTCTGTCTTCGGCAAAATTGCCGAAGGCCATCTCTCTCCTGAAACCGGCTGGGGCGTGTTCACCGTGATCGGACTGTGTCTGATGTTCGGCGCTGCAGGCAAGTCCGCGCAGGTTCCGCTTTATGTCTGGCTGCCCGATGCGATGGAAGGTCCCACGCCGGTCTCGGCGCTAATACATGCCGCGACGATGGTCACCGCCGGCATCTACATGATTGCCCGCTCGCACGCGATCTTTAATCTCGCACCCCACGCTCTCGAAATCGTCGCCATCATCGGCTGTCTCACCGCCATCTTTGCCGCCACCATGGGCCTTGCCCAGACCGATATCAAGCGCGTTCTCGCCTATTCCACGGTTTCGCAGCTCGGCTATATGGTGCTGGCCTGCGGCGCAGCCGCTTACGCCGCCGGAATCTTCCATCTGATGACGCACGCGTTCTTTAAAGCGCTCCTCTTCCTGGGCGCCGGCTCGGTGATCCACGCCATCGGCGGCGAACAGGACATGCGCCGTATGGGTGGCCTGCGCACAAAAATCCCCATCACGTTCTGGGTGATGACCATTGCGACGTTTGCCATTGCCGGTTTCCCGCCCTTCGCCGGCTTCTTCAGCAAAGATGAAATCCTCGGCTCCGTTTATCACAGTCCGTATGGCGGTCCGGTTCTCTGGGCGATCGGTATTGTCACCGCGGGGCTGACGTCGTTCTATATGTTCCGGCTTTGGTTCATGACCTTCTTTGGCGAACTCAGGCTGGGTTCAGTCGATATCGGCGAAGAAGCCCACGCCGCCAGCGCTCCGGCGCAGGCAGGGCACGGCGCTGCATCCGGCTCGCACGGCCACGCCGATGACGAGTCCCACGGCCATGGAGGCGTGCACGAATCTCCATGGGTAATGCTTGGGCCGCTCGTCATTCTGGCCGTGCTCTCTGTTGTCGGCGGGTGGGTCGGTGTTCCCCAATTCATGGGCGGCCACAATGAGATTGAGCATTTCCTGGCGCCGGTGATGCAGTACCCCACTGTCGCGGCTGAGGGTTCTCAAGCCCCTCCGGGGGTACGAGTACTTGATCCAACGTCCGCACCCGAGGAAAGGACGACAGGCGAATGGCTCCTCGCCGGCACTTCGGTCTTTGCCGCCGCCTTCGGACTCTTCTTTGCCTGGCTGCTCTATTACAAGCGGCCGGAGCTTCCCGATCGAATCACGGCGAAAATGCACGGCATCTACACCATGGTTTTGCACAAGTACTACGTTGACGAAGGTTACGGGGCTATCTTCGTCAAGCCGCTGCTGGCCCTCTCCACTGCCGTCCTCTGGCGTGGTGTTGATCAGGGCATTATTGACGGCCTGGTAAACGGCGCAGGCACAACCTCCAAGGGCATTGGCAACGAACTGCGGCGCATGCAGTCCGGCAACATACGCTCTTATGCCGCGTGGGTAGCCATCGGCGGCGCTGCGGTGCTGGCTTATATGGTTTGGCTGGGGGTGACCAAGTGAAGACTTCCATTCTCACGCTGGTCACGTTCCTTCCCGCCATCGGCGCGCTAGTGCTGATGCTGATGCCGCGCAGTGATCGCGCCTTGCGTTGGGCCGCGCTCATCATCTCCATTGCCACTTTCGGCCTGTCTCTTTATTTGCCTGTCAACTTCGACCACAGCGCATCGGGTTTCCAGTTTGAGGTTAATCACCACTGGATCGGCAAAGCGATCTTTTACCACATGGGCGCCGACGGCATCTCCATGTGGCTGGTGCTGCTCACTACTTTGCTCGTTCCGGTGAGCGTGCTGGTTTCCTGGAAATCGATTCACGACCGCGTCAAGGAATTCTTCGTCCTTCTCCTGCTACTGGAGATGGCGATGATCGGCGTCTTCCTCGCGCTGGACATGTTCCTCTTCTACGTTTTCTGGGAAGCTACGCTCATCCCCATGGCGTTGCTGATCGGCATGTACGGGCACGAGCGCCGGGTTTACGCCGCGGTGAAATTTTTCCTTTATACGATGGTCGCATCGGTCTTCATGCTGGCGGCGATTATCTGGCTGTATACCCACACTGGTAGTTTTGATTACGCCACGATCCGTGAATGGATCCGCCTGAGCAGCCAAAACGGCAGCGCAACCCCGGCCGCGCTGCAATGGCTCTTCCTCGGCTTCTTTATCGCCTTCGCCGTGAAGGTTCCGCTGTTTCCGCTGCACACTTGGCTGCCCGACGCCCATGTGGAAGCGCCCACCGCCGGCTCCGTCCTGCTGGCTGGCGTACTGCTCAAGATGGGCACGTACGGCCTGCTGCGTTTTTGCGTCGGCATGTTCCCCGATCAGGCGGCTTACAACTCAACCTGGATTAACGCGCTGGCCATCATCGGCATCATCTATGGCGCGCTGGTGGCACTGGTTCAGCCGAACCTGAAAAAGCTGATCGCCTACTCTTCCGTCAGTCATTTGGGATTTGTGGTTCTGGGCATCTTCACGCTCACTACCATGGGCGCCGACGGCGCGGTCTACCAGATGCTGAACCACGGCATCTCTACCGGTGCGCTGTTCATGCTGGCCGGCATGCTCTATGAACGCAAGCACACATACGAATTCACAGAGTTCGGCGGCCTGGCCACGCCCATGCCGGTATACGCGACTTTCTTTATGCTGGCCGTGCTATCTTCCGTCGGTCTGCCGCTGCTCAACGGCTTCGTGGGAGAATTCCTGGTCCTTAGCGGCTCGTTCCAGAGCGCCGTTCCGCATGGCATGCTGTTCTCCATTCTCGGCGCCAGCGGCGTGATCTGGGGCGCTTGCTACCTGCTCTGGATGTACCAGAAAGTTTTCTACGGGCCGATTCACCATGACGAAAACAAGTCTCTACCGGATATCGACGGCCGTGAGCGCATCTCGCTTGTCCCCCTGGTGGCGATGGCAGTGATTATGGGCGTGGCTTCGCCCTACTGGATGAAAGGGATTGAACCCGCAGTCACCAGCATGCTTGCGCAGGCTTCCGGAGCAGTTAAAGCGCAGGCACAGCGTAACCGCCCGGGGCTAGATCACGACAAACGATCCGCAGCCGTGGCCAACGCTGCTCCGGTCCAGAAAGATTCCGCCGCGGGTGGGCAGAAATAGATGAACCCGATTCATACAATCGATTACATTCGCATCCTGCCTGAGTTGGTGCTCACCGCCTTTGGCATCGTGGTCATGATGGCTGATCCGCTGCTGAAGCCCGGCGCCAGCCGCAAAGGCCTGGGCGTGATTTCGCTCCTGGGCACTATCGCTGCCATTGCCGCGACATTCTGCCAGATTGCCTGGCTGCATCGTGATCCCAGCCTGGCCGCGCCAGGATGGTTCGGCATGGTGCGTGTCGATAGCTTTTCCATCTTCTTTCATCTGCTGATTCCCGCGATCTCGGGCGTCTGCATCCTGGCTTCGCTCGAATATCTTGACGCGCAAAACATCCGCAGCGGCGAATACTATGCTTTGATCCTCTTTGGCACCGTGGGCATGGTGCTGATGTCGTCGGCCGTCGAACTGGTGCTGATCTTCATCGCCCTGGAAATTTCTTCGATCTCCACTTATATCCTTGCCGGATACCGCCGCCGAGCGGCCAGCAGTGCCGAGTCCGCCATCAAGTACTTCCTGCTGGGCTCGTTTGCCACGGCATTTTTCCTTTATGGCGTCGCTCTGATGTTCGGCGCCACCGGCTCAACTAGTGTTCTGGAGATCAGGCATGTCCTTGCCGGCACAGACCCGGGCCTTCTCGCCATTGCAGCCACGGCGCTTATGATCGTTGGCCTGGGATTCAAAGTAGCCGCCGCGCCCTTCCACATCTGGACGCCCGACGTTTATGAAGGCGCACCCGCACCCGTGGTCGCGTTGATGTCGACCGGCCCCAAAGCTGCCGCGTTCGCCGTGATGCTGCGCGTGCTGTTTGCCACCACGTCGTCACAATGGCTGGTGCTGATCTGGATTTGCGCGGCGCTCTCCATGACGCTGGGCAATTTTGGCGCGCTCATGCAGAACAACGTGAAGCGCATGCTGGCTTATTCTTCCATCGCGCATGCCGGATACCTGCTGGTGGCCTTTGCCGCGAACAGCGAGATTGGCATCTCTGCCGCCATCTTCTATACCGCCGCCTATGCCGCCATGAACGTGGGGGCCTTCGCGGTGGTCAGCCATTTTGCCGCCGGCGGCGAGCGCTACGTCTCCATTGACGACTACTCCGGTCTTGGCCGCCGCTCTCCTCTGCTGGCCTTTACGCTTACGATCTTTATGCTGTCGCTGATCGGCATACCCGCCACTGCCGGCTTCCTGGGCAAGTATTATGTGTTCACCGCGGCCCTCTCCACGCACTCGCAGTCGCTCGTGTGGCTGACCATTATCGGACTGGTCAACAGCGCAGTGGCTTCGTATTACTATCTGCGTTTGATCGTGGTGATGTATATGCGCGAGCCGGTTGTGGCGGAAGCGCCTCCGCCTGCCTCCGCGGCCATGCGCCTGGCGCTGGTTTTGGCGGCGATCGCCACCATTTATCTCGGTGTAATGCCCGGCCGCGTGCTGACTCTCTCTGAAGCCGGCGCTCGTGAGCTGGGCGCTCCGGCACAAACAGGCAGGATGGTTCACCAGATCGCACCGCCGGGCGTCTCTACTCCGGCGAAATAGTCACATCACGCCGCGCAAAGACCATTGCTGCGGCAATCCAGAAGACCGCAGTCTGGCACAATGCCGCCGTCGCGATTGTCCACACCGCTCGTCCGGGCTGCTGCAATTGAAAGCTGAATAGGAAATGAAAAATCGCCGCCACCGGAAATAGCTCCCACAGCGGCCGCCAGCCCAGGGCCTCCAGCGCAAATGGGAGAGAAAGAACCACAGAGGTTGCGGCCGTGGACAGGAACGGATGCAGAAATGTCGCGAAGAACAATCCTGTGGCAGCAGCGGCCACACAAGAGCAGAACAGCCCCAGCATAACCGCGAGCAGCCCGTGGATCGAAATGCCACCTTGCTGGCAAAGCCATGCCGCAATTCCTCCCACCAGCAGGCAAAAAAGCCCAGAAACCATCGTGCACCCGCACAGCAGCCCGCCAATGTATTGCCAGCGATAAATCCCCTTCGACAGCACGGCCAGGATCCGCCGCGTCTTGCGCTCCACTTGCAGCGCCGGGGTCGCCATCATCGTCACCAGAAAGACCGCGTACCCTGCGTGCCAGCGCAGAAAGAAGAGCACGTCAGCGCGCTGTACGTGGGAACGAAATACTCCGCCGATGCCAACGATGTACGCCGTCATGACCGCCAGCGCGATCCATTGCGTACGCACAAAGTTGACGCCCAGAAGAAATATCACGCGCATGGCTCAGGGTCCCGCCTGATAGAGCGCAAGCGATGTTCCGTCCACTACCGCCAGCGCGCCTTGCGACGCCAGCGCGTAGTACACTCGGCCGCGATGGGTGGCGGCCGAAACGACCGCGCGACGGCTCCTCACTTCAAAGACAGAAATACGCAGCGGCCTGGCCATGGCGATGGGAATATTGCCCGTTTGGTCCATCCTGGTAAAGTGTCGCTCGATCTCGATCGCCAGATTGCTTCCTCTGCCCTTCACTGAGCCAACAAATTCCTTGCTCGCGTCCTTGAAAGAAAAAATCACCTGGCCGTTCTGCGGAAAAACCGAGAGGTTGCCGCAGCCAAAAGTGACGAACAGCCGGCTGTCGAGCGCGCTGGCCTGATAAGCGCAGGGCTGGCTTGGGGAATACCACGCAAGCAACAGCGGTGACCAATTGCCGTTGAAGTCGAGCAGCCCGTAACTGGCAGAGTCAGCATTCGCAGCGGGCTTGGAAGTCACCAGCAAGTGCTCACCCGCGGACCACGACGCGATAAACCACGGCAAGCTGAAACTCTTGAGCACAGCGAGCGTTTCCTCATCGAGCACCTCTACTTCAGCGTTTGCCTTTTCCACGGCGGAAGTTGGAGACATGGGATCGCGTTTGAAAATCTGCTGATGGACCAGCGTAACTTCCGCGCCCGAAGGGGAAACCCCGATCTCCCACCCTTCCTCCTGGACCTGCCTTTTCAGCGGCAGTGCCCGCGATGCGATCTTCTCGAAATTCGCCGAGTACAGGTAAAGAACTTCTCCCGTGCGAACAAGGAATCTGCCGTCACGCGTAGCCATCACCTGCGTGGCTTCAGCATTGGTGGTAAAGCGCATGGCTTTGATCTCATGCCCGTCCTGCGTGCTCAGGATCTTGATGTCCAGGACAAAATTCCCGCCGCCGCCGCTGGCATCGCGTGGAACCAGCCTGGACGGGGCACGGGAGCGGCTCACCTGGTAGACCAAGAGCTTGTCCGGGGAGAGGAAGAGGACGTCCTGATGCAGTGTCCAGCGAAAAGTGACTTCTCGATCAAAGGGATCGAATTGGTATTTCTCTTTGAGATCGATTCTCCATTTCGGCTCTGCGACGTTTACACGATCGCGGCCAGGAGCCATTAGGCCGCACAAGACCGGCAAGACGAGCAATTTCGCCCACAACTTCATTGCTTCTCCTTCGTATCGTCTTGCTCATCGTGCCCGCCGCCGTTCTGGCCGGCCAGTTCCACAAAGAGGTCTTCCAGCGTGCGGCGGATCGGATTCACGGCTACCACTTCGCCGCCGGCCAGCCATATCTTCTCGATGGTGCGGCGCTGGTTCAGCGCGGGAACGGTAATCTTGATGAAGCCGTTCTGCTGTGAGCCTTCAAACATCAGCGCGTCAATGCCTCTGGCGGTAATCACAAAGCGGTCTTGCGCTTCAAGCAGTTCGGCCAGCGTGCCCACGCGCGCCACGCGTCCTTTGATCACGATGGCCAGGCGGTCGCAAATCTGCTCCACTTCAGACAGTAAATGCGAGCTCAGGAAGACCGTTTTGCCCTGTTCCCGCGCGCGCAGCAGAATCTCGCGCACACGCACGCGCCCCAATGGATCGAGCGCCGAAGCCGGCTCATCCAGGATCAGCAACTCCGGATCGTTCACCAGCGCCTGCGCCAGTCCGACGCGTTGCAGCATGCCGCGAGAGAATTTCCCAGCGTTGCGATCGGCCACGTCCGCGATCTCCAGTTCCTTCAGCATTTCCGTGGTGCGCTGGCGCAGCTGCGGATCACGAAGCCCATTGAGAGCGCCATAAAAACGCACCAGCTTCGCCGCCGGCCGATGATAGAGTGCAACGTTTTCCGCCAGAAAACCTACGCGCCGCCGCGTGGGCGCGTGGCCAAAGCTGTGGCCCAGCATCTCGCCATGGCCGCGCGAAGGAAACATCAGGCCGATGG
>Ga0209647_1001947_pt1 | contig 17008 bp, 13 predicted proteins | sample GraSoi_2013_60cm_FD_185827 | JGI IMG/M metagenome (GOLD analysis project Ga0209647, IMG submission 185827) | Grasslands soil microbial communities from the Angelo Coastal Reserve, California, USA - Sample 9_17_2013_60cm (SPAdes) (version 2) | ecosystem: Environmental > Terrestrial > Soil >...
CTCCGCATCATTGCGGATCATGACCGCCGTGCCGTAAGAAGTTTTTACGCCCAGCAGGTCGTCAAGGTAGGTTTCATACGGCGCAAAAATAATATCGAACTTCGGATTCTCCAGGTCCAGCCACGCCACATCGCTCTTGTAATAGTCGTCGGTAAGCAGAGCTTCCGCGCGCAGGCGCAGGAAGTTGGCAAAGGCCTTGTCAGGACTCAACGTGGCAGCCTCACGGAGTGCCGCGCCAGCTCCCGTGAGCCATGGTTTGTACTCTACGTGGTACGGGACTGCAACCAGCTCGCCGCCCTGGCGCTTGATGACCGTATATGGGCTGTAAATCTGGGCTTTTTTCTCCGGATGTTTGGCTACATACGCTTCGATATCCTGGCGAGTGATGCCGGCAGGATACAACGCGCGGCCGGGGGGAAACGAATCGCTGCCGACAAAGGGCTTGTTGTTTTCCAGCAGATCATAGCGGCTGCCATTGATCATCAGGAAGCGGCGGATCTTCTGGTTCATTACCTGGTTGCAGCCCAGCAGGCGCTTATACAGCTCCAGGCCTTTGGGATCGCTCTGGCGCCAGTAGATGCTCTCCAGGAATTGCGAGGCTTCCACCAGCTTGTACACCATCTTCCGCTCCGGCTCACTCAGTCCGCTTACGCTGAACGGCATGGAAACCAGTTTGAATTTGGCCACCTGCCCGGCAATGTCTTCATTGATGTTTTCCTTCAACAGGCACTTGTCAGCCGTCTTCGGCGGCGGCGCAGCGCGCCGGCCCGCCTGGGCCAGAGTTGTCCCGGAAACCCCTGCGGCAAATATGAGGACGAGGAGCCAGCGTTCCGTTTTCATGGGTTTGATTCTAGCAGCCTGGATTCTGATAAGTATTGGCAAGCGACAAACCAAAATCCACCACTGAGACACGGAGGCACGGAGCAAAGAGAGAGGCCGCAGATTTGCGCTGATGAACGCAGATCAAAAGGGAGCTTGGCTCCGGAAGCTGCAATCTTTTATCTGGCTATCTGCGTTGATCTGCGAAATCAGCGGCAGATATTTTTGTCTTTCTCCGTGTCTCCGCGCTCCGTGGTAGATTTGTTTTTTACTAAGCGATGCCGCTCTCCACTCCCCAGACTCTCCTCATCGACTGTGACGATACCCTCTGGGAGAACAACATCTACTTTGAGCGCACCATCGCCGATTTCATCGAGCGTCTCAACCACCAGCACATGAACGCGCAGGAAGTGCGTCTGTTCCTGAATGAGGTGGAACGCGAAACCATTATCGAGCGCGGCTACGGATCGCATAGCTTCGCCCATTCGCTGGTGACGTGTTTTGAGCGGCTGGCGCAGCAGCCCGTCACGGCGGAACTGCATGAATTTATATGGGGCTTCGCCCACCGAGTTTCTACCAGCGCATTGGAGATCATTGCCGGCGTGCCGGAGACCCTTGACTATCTCAACCGTCGCGGCCACCACCTGGTGGTGATGACCAAGGGCAATATCACTGAGCAGTCGGGCAAGGTGGAACGGTCGGGGCTCAAGGAATATTTTGCGGCGGTTGAGATCGTCACGGAAAAGAGCGCTCCGGCCTATAGAGAGGTCGTTGCCAAATACCAGTTTGAGCCGGCGACCACATGGATGGTTGGCAACAGCCCCAAATCAGACATCAATCCCGCGATGGCCGCAGGAATTAACGCGGTATTCGTGCCGCATGATATGACCTGGATTCTGGAACATGAAAGCGTGAACCCGGCCCCTGAAGGCGTCCGCCTGCTGCAGGTGGAGAGGTTTGTGGACCTGCAACAGCATTTCTAGCGTGCGCGATCACTCTGTGTGCTATCCGCAAACTTTTTCCTGTTAACCACCCCGATACTTAGGTCTTTCTCATAGTTAACTAAGCTGCTACGCTCAAGGTGCTCTGGAGTTGCGCCGCTCCAACATTGGCCGACTCTTTTTTTACAAGCAGGCCACCGCTGCTCGCATCCCAGGTCCTGGCCGAACTGGGACCCGTGTTAACGGGTGAGCGAGACCTTTCCCAGACTGCCGCAGGGGCGCTGGATGTGGTGATGGCGGCTGTTCGCGCCGGTTCGGGCGCGCTCTTCCGCTACGAAGAAAAACCCGCCATGCTGGCCTCCATCGCAGCCTCAGGATTTGTGGTCTTCCCGCAGACGGCCGTCTTTCCGCTCCTGCCCAAGCACGTCCACGCTCTTACCAATACTCCGGGCCCGCAGCGGATCTCGCGCGAGCGCTGCGACACGTTTTTGAGTTCGACCGGGAACATTTCCAGCGTGTGGTTTCGCTGTGTGGCGCCGCTTCGGGTGCGCGGCAAGCTGATTGGCGCTCTGCTGCTGGGCGAGCGCGAAGAAGGCGGGGAGTACACACCAGAAATCCTGAAGCACGTGGGTGACCTGGCGCCGTTTATTGCGCTCGCAATTTACAACCACCAGCTCATGATGTCGCTGGAAGAGCGCACCGCGGAAAACCTGAAGCTGGTCGCCTCCGTGCACTCTTTCTGGGACGACGCGCTGGCCGCCTTCGCCGCCACCATCGACGTAAAGTCGGTCCAGATGCAGGGACATTCTCTGCGCGTGGGCCGCTATGCCGCAGCCATGGCGGAAGGTCTGGGCATGTCTGCTTCAGAGGCCAGTGAGATGCGCGCCGCTGGATACCTGCACAATATCGGCATGGTTACAGTGGACAAGCATCTGCTCAGCAAGCCCGGCGCTCTGGAACCCGGAGAATTCCTGGAGATGGCAGACCATACCGTGCAGGGGCACCGCATTGTTTCTACTGTTCAGTTCCCCTGGCCCAAAATTCCTGAGGTGGTGCGCTCTCATCATGAGCGCGCCGATGGCTCCGGCTATCCTGACCATCTGCATAATGACGAGGTGTCAACGCCGGTAAAGATCGTGGCCGTGGCCGACACGTTTGACGCCATGCTGAGCGAGCGTCCCTATCGCAAAAAACTTTCTTTGGGGGAAGCCGCAGCGCAACTGAGCTGGCTGGCCCCCGCCAAACTGGATGGCGAAGTGGTGCACTCGCTGCTGGTGCAACTGCGCCGGGACGCGGTCAGCCACGTCTCGCCGCCGCGCCCGTGGTCGGCGCCGGACAAGACACGCAAGATATTTCTCGATCCCAGCGTGCCCTGCAACATCTCTCCCACGGACATTGATCACATGGTTTCCGAGTTGAACCGGCGGATGACCCGGGGACGCGTGACCCTGGCGTAATCGGAAAATTCCCAGAAATGCCAAAATTGCCAAAGATCGCCGAAAATGCGGGATGATCCGAGACCCGATCTTCTATGGACCGGATTGAAATCGTCCGAATCATTTCGCAATTGCTTCGCTGCGCAGAATGGGCTATAGTAGCCTGCGCCGAAGTGTGCAAGCTCTTTGAAATTTCAGCAATCAGTGGTCAGCCCATTGACCAGGTTGAACTGCGACCCTCTGCCGAATCTTTCAGCATTGGGTCGAATCGGGTCGACTTGGGGTCGAATTGGGTCGAAACCGGGGGGAGGGGGGTACCTGGCGCGAAAAACGTTCCAACCTTACGCCATTTGCGGTTGGACGATCCAAATCGAGGTCCAAATTGGGTGAAAAAGAGATCAGAGATGCGATGCGACCCACGATATCGGCAGAGGGCCGCAACTTGAGGAAAGGATTTATCGCGGGACTTTTTGCCACAACCTTTTGGAGTAGCCAGGGTTAATATGCCTGAATCTGAAGAGTTCCTGGAGCGTCTATGCCCGCCGCGCGCAAGCAACTGATTCTGCTGGGCCTCATCCTGCTGATTTCGGCCGTGTGGCTGGCCGCCAGCGACAAGAAATCCAAAACAAAAGTCTCTGAGAAAGAAACGCCCGCGCAAACCGCGCCGATGGAGGACGATAAGAAGGTCCTCCATGCCCTGAACCGTTTTACCTTTGGCGTGCGTCCCGGCGATGTGGAGCGCGTACGCGCCATGGGCCTGGACAAATGGTTTGACCAGCAGCTCCATCCTGACAAGATCAATGATGATGCGATTGAAGCCCGCCTGGCGCCGTTCCGCACGCTTAAGATGAGCACGCGCGAGATGGTTGAGAACTTTCCGCCGCCGCAGGTGCTGAAAGCGGTTGAGAATGGTCGCATGTCCATGCCGCACGATCCGGGCAAGCGTGCCATTTACGAATCGCGCATGGCTGAGTATGAGCAGCGCCAGCAGAAGAAAGAAGAGAAGGCTGCCGCCGGAGCTAACGCCAACTTGAACAACCTGGACCAGGCTGCCGCGGAGCCGCCGACCGCTGCAGCTTCGATGGACACACAGGCGCAGACGCACGTTACGCCGAATGATCCTGCAATGACCCCGGAGCAGCGCCAGCAGCAGCAAAAGCGCCGCGAAGATGCGATGTATGCCGATATCGACGGCAGTCTTCTACTGCAGATGCCGCCCGAGGCGCGCTATAAGGCGATCTTGAAAATGCCGGTTGACGAGCGGCTTGACCTGGCCCGCACCTATAAAGGCGAAAAAGCCCTGCAACTGGTTGACGGCATGAAGCCGGAGCAGCGCGAGACCATTCAGGCCATTGTGCAGCCGCAGGCTGTGGTGGGCGGAGAACTTTCTGAAGCCAAGCTTCTGCGCGCCATCTATAGCGATCGCCAGCTTGAAGAGGTGATGAGCGATTTCTGGTTCAACCACTTCAACGTCTTCATCGGCAAAGGCCCGGACCGCTACATGATTAACGCCTATGAGCGTGAAGTGATCCGTCCGCACGCGCTGGGTAAATTCAAAGACATTCTTACCGCCACTGCCAAAAGCCCAGCGATGTTGTTTTATCTGGACAACTGGGAGAGCGTAGGCCCGAATTCAGACTTAGCTCTTTACGGCCAACAGCCCCGGCGGGGACGTGGCGGCCGTTTTGCCCGTTTCCCGCGCCCGCGACCGGCAGGGAAGAACCGTCCCAGCGGCCTGAACGAAAACTACGCGCGCGAAATCATGGAGCTGCACACCCTCGGCGTGGACGGCGGCTACACGCAGAAAGACGTAACCGAACTGGCCAAGGTGCTGACCGGCTGGAGCATTGAACAGCCGCAGCTCGGCGGCAGCTTCCATTTCAATGAACGCGCCCATGAGCCGGGCGCCAAGTACATCCTGGGGCGCAAGATTGGCGAGCACGGCGAAAAAGAAGGCGAGGAGATGCTGGACGTGCTGGCCCATCATCCTTCGACCGCCAAATTCATCTCGCGCAAGCTGGCCATGCGCTTTGTTTCCGACAATCCGCCGCCAAGCCTGATCAACCGCATGGCGGAAACTTTCCAGAAGAAGGATGGCGACATCCGCGAGGTGCTGCGCACCATGTTCCGCTCGCCTGAGTTCTGGGCAGCGGACGCCTATCGCGCCAAGATGAAGACGCCGTTTGAATTTGTGGTCTCGGCGGCGCGTGCCTCCGGCGCCGACATCCAGAATGCTTTGCCGCTGGTGGCCACGCTCAATCGCATGGGCATGCCGCTCTACGGGATGCAGCCGCCCACCGGCTACTCCATGAAAGCTGAAGCGTGGGTCAACTCCTCGGCGCTGCTGAACCGCATGAACTTCGCTCTGCAGCTTGGATCAGGGAAACTGCCGGGAGCTTCGCTTGATCCGCAGGCGCTGCTGCGCGGCCAAACCCCAGTTGACGCTGATGCGGCCCTGGCTGCGCTTGAACAAGGGATTCTAGCCGGCGACGTTTCACCGCAAACACACGCGGTGATGCAGAAGCAGTTGAGCGATCCCCAGATTTCGCAGCGCAAGCTGGACGATACGGGCGCGAAACCGAACTACGGTGCTATTGCCGGGTTGATCCTGGGCTCACCAGAGTTTCAGCGAAGGTAGAGGGAGTAACGCATGTCCATCACTCGCAGGGTTTTCCTGAAGAACGGCGCGCTCGCCATTGTGGGCACCAGCGCCATACCCAGTTTCCTGACGCGCGCTGTCTACGCCGCTGAAAGCGCGGCTCCGGGCAAAAAACGCCTGGTCGTGCTCTTCCAGCGTGGCGCCGCCGACGGGCTCAACATCGTGGTCCCGCACGGCGAGCAGGCGTATTACAGCATGCGGCCGAGCATCGCTATTCCCCGTCCGCGCAACGGACAGGAGAGCGTGATCGATCTGGATGGGTTCTTCGGGCTGCACCCTTCGATGGCTGTGTTCAAGCCGTTGTGGGACCAGAAGCATCTGGCCATCGTGCACGCCGCCGGCTCGCCGGACAACACGCGCTCGCATTTTGACGCCCAGGATTATATGGAATCAGGCACGCCCGGAGTGAAGTCCACCGAAGATGGCTGGCTAAACCGTGCCATTGCAGGTGTGGCAGAGCCTGACGCTTCGCCTTTCCGGGCGGTCGCCATGGGCGGCGCGCTTCCGCGCACGCTGGCCGGCTCAGTTCCGGCGGTCGCCATGGGTGACATTCGCGGCTTCACGGTTGGCGGACGCGGGCCAAAACCCAGCGTCGCCAGCAATACTTTTGAAGCCATGTATGAGCAATCCGTTGACACGGTCCTGCACGGCACCGGCAATGAGACGTTTGAAGCCGTCAAAATGCTGCGCTCCGCCGATCCGGAGAAATACTCTCCGGCGGCCGGCGCCAAATATCCTGCCGGCCGTTTTGGTGACAGCCTTCGCCAGGTAGCGCAACTGGTGAAAGCGAATCTGGGCGTTGAGGTGGCGTTTGCCGATATCGGCGGATGGGACCACCACGTGAACGAAGGCAGCGTACAGGGGCAGATCGCCAACCTGACGCGCGAATTCTCGCAGTCGATTGCGGCGTTCTGGACTGACCTGGGCGACCTGGCGGAGAACACCGTGATCGTCAGCATGTCAGAGTTTGGCCGCACCGCGCGGGAAAACGGCAATCGCGGCACCGACCACGGCCACGCCAACGTGATGTTTGTTCTGGGCGGATCCGTCAAAGGTGGCAGAATGTACGGCCGCTGGCCCGGTCTGCAGCCGGAGCAACTCTATGAAGGCCGAGACCTGGCCGTGACCACCGATTTTCGCCAGATACTGAGCGAAGCGGTCGCCAACCATCTCGGCAACAAAGATTTGACCAAAGTGTTTCCTGGGTTCGACAAGAGCTCGCCGAAGGATTTTCTCAAGTATTTGGGATGAGCAATTAGCAATTGGCCAAACCTCTTTACCGCAAGGACGCGTTGCGGTTAAGTTTGTTTTGGCTAATTTCTGAGTGCTGACTGCTTATTCGTACGCCAGCGCGTCAATCGGATCTTTCTGCGCTGCCTTGAAGGCGGGATAAATTGCGCCCAACATGGCGCCGCCGATCGCAATCAAGGTGGCGTAGAGCGCCCATTTCACGGTGATGGGCAACACCCGCAGAGTGGGGAACTGGTGGATCAATCCAGCCCGGCCTACGGTGCTGATTAAGAAGCCAACAACAATCGCCAGCAGCAGCGTCTCCCGAAGGATTACGCGCACCACGAAAGACTTAGACGCGCCCAGCGATTTCAGAATGCCGATTTCCCGCGTGCGCTCCATCACCGCCGTGTACATCGACTGGAAAATCACGATGAAGCCAATGATTACCGCAATCCCGATCACTACCTTGATGAACATATTGAGGCCGGGGATATTATCCGCCGAGGTCGCCGCCAGCCATTGGCTGGTGGAGAGAATGTTGTAACTTTCCATGCCCGGAATTTTCTTGAGCTGTTCCACCGCGGTATCGGCGCTGGCTGGATCGTCCAGCTTCACGTAAAACATTGAAGCTTTGTTTTGCGCGCCGATCAGGTCCTGCATGGTAGTGATGGGGATGAAACGCCGCGCCCCGCGTCCGTGCGGAACCACACCGGAAACGCGGAACTTGTGATTCAGGACGGTGACCGGGTCTCCGGCATGCACTTTGCTGCTGGAGGCAAAAAGGTCGTCCACAATCATGTCGTCCGGCCCCTCGAAGGGGCCGCCTTCCAAATAGCGCATGGGACCGCCCATGGCCTGAAATGAATCCAGGTCAGTGCCGTAGATGATTTCAATATTCGTGGTCGAGATGACCTGCAACACCACCGGTGAAACCGCAATCACATGCGGCTGCTTGCGCAGAATATCGGCCACGCGCATGGGCACGGGAGCGCCGCCGAATGCGGCAAGGTTGGAAGATCCAGGGGGCCGCACGGTAAGGTCCGCGCCGATTCCAACCTGGCGTGACTTGTTGTCTTCAAGGATGCCCAGCGCCAGCCCCACGATCAGCAGGATCAGCGTTACCTCCACGGCCACGGCAAAGATGCTGATAATAGACCGGATGGGACGGTGGACCAGATTGGCCACAATCATCTTGTTCATAGGCTCTTTTCTAAACAGCGGAAAATCGAAACCGATGCGGCGTGCCGCTACCGCGGGTTCTTGCTCTCTTCTTCGCGCGTTGCCGCCGCCGAGGATTTGGCGTCCAGATTGATGAGCTGCGACCCCGGCGGCTGAGTCAGCACAAACTGATCGTCAGCCAACGGTGGGTTTACGTCCAGCTTCACCATTGAGAGCGTGATGCCGTACCCTTCAATCGGGCGCTGGATGGATACGATGCCGGGAAGCATGATCCCGCTATAGTCGGAAAAGTTCTCGTAATGCGCGTACGTGACCAACTGGCCCTGGCGATTGTAAAGGTACTGCTCGTGGGGGAGAAGATCGGTGCGGCTGAAGACAATCTTGCGCGAAAGATAGTAGCCGGCCTCGTCCTTGTTGATCACAACCACCGTGTAGGCCGCCTGCTCAACATCCTTGTGGCTCTTCGGGTCCTTCGCGATCTCCGTGGTGTTTTCCAGGACTGCGATTTCTTTTTCCTGGTCGATCGGCTTTAGCAGCAGCGCATCAGCGATGTGCTGCGGACGAAGATTCTCCAGCGGTTGGGGTGAAGGCTTGGCCGGTTGACGGTCAGAGCCAACGATAAATCTGTTCTTGGGCAGGATGGCCAGTTCAAAGGTCTTCCCGTTGCTCACCATGTCAAACATTCGATTGCGCACTACTGGTACCAGACCGATCATCCGCAGCATGTCTGGCTTACGCAGCAGTATGTAACCGGCAATCTGCGGATTGTCGGTTACCTTGTCCTTTTTCTGCTCCAGCACCGAGCTGTCAATATCTACCGTCGCCTTCAGGCTTTTCAATTTGCCAGAGTTGCTGTTGATGGTCTGAACAAGCTGTTCCAAGTCAGCTTCTTTGAGAATGGCCGTACTGGTGCGCATCTTCACCGGGTGTGACGAGCGGAAGCCACAGCCGGCCAGCGGCAGAACCAGAAGCAAGGAAATGAAAGCTGTTTTACGCAAATGAAAATACATCAGTTCGATCTATCACTCACCAATTTGGATGCACTTTAGTATATCGGAGGCAAGGCGTTCATGACGGCGGCATGCCACGGCAGAGCATGACAATTTACGGCAACCGGCCGCGGGATTCAGCGATTGGTGGCCTGCACAGCCCGGCGATAAGCCTGCACGTTAGCGGCGTGTTCGGCGTCAGTGCGGGCAAAACGGTGATGCCCCTGATTATCACTGACGAAATAGAGATAGTCGGTCTGGGCGGGGTGCAAAGCCGCCTGCAATGACGCTTTCCCGGGATTGCTGATGGGCCCAGGTGGCAGGCCTGCCGTCCGATATGTGTTGTAAGGCGAGTCAGAATGGAGGTCAGACTGGTGAATCACCCCGTTGTAGCGGTTATTCAACAGCGCTGCATAAATCACCGATGGGTCGGTGGCCAGGACCATGTGTTTGTTCAGGCGGTTATAAAACACGCTGGCAACCTCCGGACGCTCTTCCGTCGCCCCGGTTTCCTTCTCTACGATACTCGCCATGGTTACCACACTGTGCACGTTCTGGTTCAGCCCCGCCTCTCTGGCGGCCTGGCGAAACCGCCGGACCATGGCCGCGGCCATGTCATGCAATGACTGTGTGCGAGTGAAGTGATAGGTATCGGGAAAAAGATAGCCTTCCAGGCTGGGCGCCTGCGGATCAAGGTCGCGGACGAGCGCTGTGTCTGTCCGCGCGACTTTCAGAAAATCGTCGCGCTTGCCCAAGTCCGCTTCCTCAATGGCGTTGGCGATATCGAACATGTTGAAACCTTCCGGTACCACCAGAGTATGGAAGTAGATATCGCCGCGGGCAATGCGTTCAAAGACCTCGCGCGTAGTGGCGCGATGGTCAAAAGCGTACTCTCCGGCTTTGAGCGGCTTGCGTCCGTGCAGGTAATGCCACAGCAGGAACGAGTACTCACTGCGGATGATGCCGGCGCTCGCCAGTTCTGCGGCAATGTGGTGCGCGGATGAACCGGGCTTGAGTTGCACCAGCTTTTGCTGCGTCGGGCCGGCGGGCACCAGCAACCCGTACGCCAGCCACGCGGCGCCCAGCAACAGCGCAAACACAATCAGCCTGAAAAGTAGTTTCACCATGAATAAATCTGCCAGCAATTATTCTAACGGCGAATCCGCAGCGCGCAGCCATCAACCGCGGCGATACCGCATCACGAATGGACAATGAACTGCCGGCACTCTTAGCAGTTGGAAGAGAACCGTTGCAGCCGAGTTGCAAGAAAAGCCTCAGAGAATGGGCCCGCCGCGATCAGAGCTCCAAATGCAACAGGCAGAACACAGCACCATGGCCAACGGCAACGGGAAAGATGGGGGATGTGATCGACAATCTTTGAATTTAGCAAAGCAGTTCAGTTCTCGGCATAAAGATTTAGTTAATTGCTCCGGGACTGCAAGAAGCTTTGCAAAATCAGGACAGCGGCCATCCGATCGACTGCCTGGGCGCGCTTCTTGATGCTGACCTCGTTCTCGCGCAGTAGCCGGTTGGCCTCCGCCGAAGTGAGCCTCTCGTCCCAAAGATGTACCGGAAGCTGAAAACGCTGCCGCAGCTCCTCCGCGAATTCAGCCACTTTCTGCGATTGCGTCCCTTCCTGGCCGCTCATGCGCAGCGGATTGCCCAGGACGATCTCGCGCACCTGGTACTCACGTATGGTGCGCTCCAGCCGGCCGAAATCGGCGCGTTTGTTCTTGCGCTCCAGTGTCTCGATTCCCTGGGCAGTGATGCCCAGAGGGTCGGAAACCGCCAGGCCCATGCGCCGGCTGCCGTAATCGATGGCCAGAATACGTCCTGCAACTTCCACGTGGCGATTATACGAGGGGCTGCATCTTACCTTGGTATATGGCCACCAACCGCATTATTCCTCCCGCGCATGAACAGCTCATGCCGGAGGAGGCCCCGGACACCCAGCCGACAGAGAAAGAGCTGGCCAAACAAGAAAAGCGCAAGCTCAACACCGTTCTGCATGCCGGAGCGGTGGCGCAGATTGTCGTCGCGGCCGCCGTGGTTTTAACCATTTGCTATGTAGCCAAGCTGGTCCTGATCACGTTGCTGGTGTCAATCCTGTTCGCCTTTATGCTGGAGCCGGTGGTCAATTTGCTGGAAAGGATTCGCGTGCCACGATCGGCAGGTGCGTTTTTGGCGGTCCTGCTGCTGCTGGCGGCGACCTATGGAGCCAGTTATTTTTTGTATGCGCGCGCGGTCAGCTTTGTCCACGAATTGCCCAAATATTCTGAGAAGATTCGCGGCCTGGTGGCGCACGTCCGCCAGCAGACCAACGAACTGACAAAAACCACGCAGCAGGTCATGCCTCCCCAACAGAACAACGGAAAGAAACCCATGCCGGTGACCGTGGAAAACCAGGGCGCCCCGGGCCTGATCTCAGCAAAACTCGGCGCCGTTACGGAAGTGGTGCTCACGCTGATATTTGTTCCGTTCCTGGTTTACTTCATGTTGAGTTGGCAGGAGCACGCACGAACCAAATCGGTGCAGTTGTTTCGACCGGAATATCGCAGCACCGCGTACGTCACGATAGGACACATTTCGCTCATGATGAAAAGTTTCATCGCCGGAAACTTCGTGATCGGACTGTTCATGAGCATTTGCAGCGCGGTGATTTTTGGCCTGCTGGGGCTGCCCTATTTCTACTTCCTCGGATTCATCAGCGGCTTTTTGAGCCTTATGCCTTATCTCGGTATTGCGCTGGCCATGATTCCACCTCTGGCAGCCGGCATGGGCGCGCTGAGCGATACCAGGCTGATCATCGTCGCGGCCACCGTGCTGGGTCTGCACCTGCTCGCCATGAACGTGCTCTATCCCAAAGTTCTGGGCAGCCGCCTGCAATTAAATCCGCTGGTGGTCACGATCTCACTGCTGATCTGGGGATTCATCTGGGGCGCGATGGGTTTGATTCTGGCTGTGCCCATCATGGGCGCGGTTAAGATCATCTGCGATCACGTGACCCCACTGCGGCCGATTGGAGAGTGGATGGGAGAGTGAGGAAGAAGATCGGGAGATCGAGGCATCGGTTCATCGGGTAATCGGCGTCTTGCTTCTTTTCAGATCACCCGATCTACAGGTCACCCGATCAGCCGATCTTATTATTGAATGCTCCTTCCGCGCCCAGCCTGCATCTCTCCAGCGTCTCCTGCATCTGGTGGTGCAGCGCTGACATCTGTTCTTCGCCGGCATCGGCGGGCACGTACATTGGGCTGCTGGCGTAAATCACCGCGCGGGAAAACGGCTTGGGAATAATCATGCGGTCCCAGGAATTCAGGATCCATGCCCGCTGCACCGCGGCATAAAAACAGTTGATGGAAACGCCGGTTTTCTTGGCCAGCAGGACTGGTCCGGGCTTGGCAACGTAACGCGGGCCGCGCGGCCCGTCGATGGTGAACACCACGGCGTGTCCCTGCTCCAACTGCTGGCGCATGCCGAGCAGCGCTCCTACGGCTCCGCGCGAACTGGATCCCCGAACGGCGTGGAACCCGAGCTTCTGAATGATGCGCGCAATGTACTCGCCGTCAAAGCTGCGGCTGGTCATTACGGCAAGACCCTTGTTTCGAAAACGATAGGTAGCGGGAATCACCGCGCGATGCCAGAAACACCAGATCGAGGGCGGTGCGGAACCATCAGTGTCCCCAATACAGCCTGGTTCGAGGATAAATTCATAGCGCAAGGTGGCGCCCACGAGCCGAATGAATAGGTATCCGGCCCATGAGATCAGCCAGAGCTTGACGCGCTCGCGGAAAGAAAAAGAGCGGGTGTAGGGAGTGCTTTCGCTCTTGATTTCGGCCTGGGCGGCATCGCTCACATGTTGATTGTATAAGGGCCTGTCTGCACCCATCTGCGTTAATCTGCGGCAAGATTGCTTTATCTACGCGTATTTAATCCACTTCATGATTTCCGGCAGGCTCGGCTTTTTGCCGTACATCAGGATGCCTACGCGGTAAATCCGTCCGCAAAGCAGGACCATTCCATAGATGGTGGCCACCAATATCCCAATTGAGAGCGCAATCTGCCACCAGGGAGTATCCGGCTGTATGGCAATCCGGCTGAACATCACCAACGGCGCGGTAAATGGGAATAGCGAACCGAAGATCGCCAGCGACGACGATGGATGCTGAAAGATATTTATGATGAATATCACGGAAAGAATCATCGGCATCATCACCAGAAACTGCATCTGCTGTGCTTCCTGCTCGGAATTCACCATGGAGCCCACGGCGGCGCAGAGCGTGCTGTATAAAACGTAACCCAGCAGGAAGTAGACGCCGAAATAGATGAGCAGCTTCACGCTCAGAACGCCCTTGATCAATGCCGCGACGCCCACGAGTGCGCCTCCGGAAAGGATGCCGGCGGTGGCGGCCCATATTCCAACCTGCGTGAGGCCCACGGCGCCCACGCCCAGGATCTTCCCCGCCATCAGGTCTTTGGCGCTGGCGGTGGAAAGCATGACCTCCATAATGCGCGAGGTTTTTTCCTCCAGAATGGAGCGCATCACGTTTATGCCGTACAACAGGACAGTCATATACAACACCATGACCATGCCCAGGGTGGCGATGTACATCACCTTCGGGTCGGGCGCACCTTTGCCCAGCGGGCTCTGTGGCGCTACCTCTACGGACTCGAGCGATGCCTCAATCTCATCGTCTTTCAGCCCTTTATTTTTTAGCGCCTGACGGCGCAAGGCATCGTTGACGGTCAAGCCCAGAACGCCGTTATCGATAAAGCTGGAAACGTCGTTGGTAACAAAGTCAAGCTTCCGGGCCTTGATTGCATCCGGCGTGGCCCAGAGGAAGGCATCCAGCTCTTTTGCTTTGACCTTTGCCGTAAGCGCGGCGCGTTCTGATTCCGCGGTATTCGTGCTTACTGCAACAGTGAAATTGGCTGCCGGTAAGCTCCTTTTTTGGGTCAGTTTGCTGTCTGTTTTTTCCTTGGGTTTCTCCTGCTCCTGTTCAATGCGGCTACGGATCATCTCCGCGGTATCGCGGTCGGCGGCCACCACAACCATATGCTTGACCTCACTGGAACCACGATTGGCCAGCATGGTGGGCACCACCGTGACTCCAAACATCAACAGCGGGATAAAGAACGTCATGATGACGAAGGAGCGCGAGCGCACGCGCTCCAGGTACTCACGCCGGGCGATGATCAAAATGTTATGCATCGTTCTTGCCCACCATATTGATAAAAATCTCTTCGAGCGATGGTTCCATCAGCTCAAACTTGTTCACGCGCGAGCGTTCCGCCACCATGTGCAGCAATTGCTGTGCGTCCGCGCCCGCCGCCAGACGGACCTCGACGTAATTGCCGTAGTTGTTGTAAGCGCTTACCAGCGGGTTCTTTTGCAGAAAATCTCCATTTCCCTCATATTCGATCTGCACATTGCGTTTGCCGTAGCCGGCTTTGATGGTCTTGAGATCGCCCTGCAGCACGGCGTTGCCTTTGTTGATCAGGCAAATGCTGTCACACAGCTTTTCCACCTGGTCCATGCGATGGGTGGAAAACAAAATGGTCTTGCCTTGCTTCTTCAGGTCCAGCATCACGTCTTTGAGAAGCGTGGCATTGACCGGGTCAAGCCCGAAGAAAGGTTCGTCCATAATGATGAAGTCCGGATCGTGGAGCAGCGCTGCAATGAACTGGATCTTCTGCTGCATGCCTTTGGAAAGCTCTTCCACCTTCTTTTGCAGCCAGGCGTCGATCTCCAGCCTCTTGCACCACTCCGCGGCTTTTTGTTTCGCCGCGCCGGCGGTCATGCCATGCAGTTCGCCCAGGAAGACCAACTGATCCAGGACCTTCATCTTCTTATAAAGTCCGCGCTCTTCCGGCAGGTATCCGACTTTTTGCAGGCTCTTGCGCTCAAATGGCTTGCTGAACAGGTTGATCTGGCCGGAATCCGGCACGGTAATGCCGATCATCATGCGGATAGTGCTGGTCTTACCCGCCCCGTTCGGCCCCAGCAACCCAAAGACGCCGCCTTGTTCGATACTGAAAGAAAGATCGTTGACGGCCACAAACTGGTCGTAACACTTGCGCACTTGGTTGAGCTCAATGGTCAGCATGTGGAAAGAAAGGTTCCTGCCTTCGGATGTTATACGTCGGGAGTGCTCTAAAGTTACACGATTTCGAGATATTGGTCGATCCAGCCGCGCACTTTGAGGCGGCGATCGTCGCTGGAGTCAAAGCGCAGGCCGTAGACCTTATCACTCTCACGGTGCCAGCAAATGAAGGCGCGGACGCTCAGCTTCTCCATCCCCGGAAGCCCCAGAATCAGGCGGACGGCCTCGGACTTTGGAAGCGGTGTAGCCGAGCGGACCGACATTCCGCCGGAGCTGATTTCCACGGTTGTGACCGTGGCCGGGGTGCGCGAACCGGTATCAATTTCGGCTTCGGAAACCACGGGAATCCGCACGTAACGCCGCAGCTCATGAATCACCAGCAGATGAGTGGCGCGGACGATCTTCAACACGCTTTGCCGGTCCAAAGGCTCATCCAGCACGGCGTTAATGCCATAGTTCGAATAGCGCAGGGCTTCCTGGGTATTCCGGGCAATGCCATAGATCACCATGCGCCGGTTGGAGGCCGAGTTGCGCGCGGCCTTCAGTATCCTGTCAGCGTCAGGGTCATACAGCCGCAGAACGCAGGCCTCAAACTTCTGGCAGTTCAAGACTGCGACGGGATCGCCTTCCACCGGCACGATGCCGATGCCGAACTGGCGGAAACAATCACCCAGAAACGCGTTGCACGCGGGATCAATGTGGACGCTGGCGGTCCTGGCAGTGATCTTTCCGGCAATGGCCGCGCCTGTGCTGCTGCTCATGGCTCCGTCGGGGCTTCAGTCTATCTGGAAGCGGAAAACTCTTTTTTTATGCTTGCTGAGGCTACTCGGTTCCGTCCTGCCTGCTTGGCAAGGTAGAGCGCGCTGTCGGCCGCGGCCACAACTTCATCACGCGTTACGCCGTGCGCGGGATAGTCGGCCACGCCGCAGCTGATGGTGACGGGACGCGGGACGCCTGGGAAAAAATGGGTCTCAACCTGGCGCCGCAGTTTTTCCGCCACGCGCATCGCGCTTTCTCCCGTGGTCTCCGGGACCACAATTGCGAATTCGTCGCCACCGTAACGGCACACCATGTCCATCTTGCGCAGCTGCTGCTTCAGAATGGACGATACCGCGCGCAGCATCTCATCGCCCAGCAGATGTCCGAATTCATCATTCATCTTCTTGAAATGATCAATGTCCACCATGATTACTGACATGCGTCCCTGGAAACGGCTGGCGCGCTCCAGTTCTTCCACAATGCGCATTTCAAAATAGCGGCGGTTATGGATGCCGGTAAGGCCATCCACATAAGCGAGCTGCTTCATGCGGTCAAAGTTATGCGCGTTCTGGATGGCGGCGGCGCAAATATCGGCCACCGATTCCAGGGGCTGGATGTCTTCCGTGTCAAAAGCGTTGTTGCGGGCGCTGTCCAGCGCCAGCACGCCCAGCTTTTCACCGAAGATGATCAGAGGCACGCACATTTCGGCCTGGGTTTCAGCAAAGCCGGCAATGTAGCCTTCCACGCTATTTACGTTGTTTTCGATCACGCTTCTTCCCATACTCAGCGCTCGCGCGGCCAGTCCGGCGCCGGGAGATAGTATGGATCCCATGGCTAGGTTGGGCGTTAGCCGGCCCTCATAGGCCCGCACGCGCAGGGTATCGCCTTC
>Ga0209647_1001948_pt1 | contig 17006 bp, 12 predicted proteins | sample GraSoi_2013_60cm_FD_185827 | JGI IMG/M metagenome (GOLD analysis project Ga0209647, IMG submission 185827) | Grasslands soil microbial communities from the Angelo Coastal Reserve, California, USA - Sample 9_17_2013_60cm (SPAdes) (version 2) | ecosystem: Environmental > Terrestrial > Soil >...
TCGCGCAAGTCGCGCCGGCCGACCACGCTCGTTTCCTTCTCGTAGCCCGGCATGCGCTGCGGCTCCACGCCCGCCGCGAGCAGCCGGTCGATGTCGGCGAAGGCGTGCAGGCGCCCGTCCGCGCCCCAGGCGAAGCGCGTGCGCGAGACGTCCTTGGCGCAGCGGAAGTAGTTCACGTATTCGAGCGCGACCCCGCGCTCCTCGGCATGGCGGCGCACCCACGGCGAGACGCGCGCGAGCTTGGCGCCCGCGATCGTCGGAAAGAGGTGGTGCTCGATCTGCCACGGCACGTAGCTCGTGAAGTACGCGCCGGGAAACCACCTCGGAAACGTAAGGGTGCGGGTGTTCAAGTGGAAAAGGCGCGTGGCGCGCGCGCTCTCCTCGCGCGTGAGCGGCGGCAGGTTACGATGGTTGGTGGTGAAGGTGGCCGCGCCGATCACGCCGCCGATGGCGTAGGGCAGGGCGAGGCCGAAGAGGAACGCGATCGGGCCGACGTGGATCGCGAACGCGACGGCGCCGGCGAACGCCGCGCTCGCCACCACCATGTCGACCCGGTTCCAGACGCGTACGCGCCGCGCGTACGCCTCGGGGCGCAGCGCGATGTCGAGCGAGTAGCTCCAGTTGATGCCGGCGATGATGAGCGCGCCCAGCGGCCAGAACAGGAACTCGTTCTCGCACACCCAGCGCATCGCCCGGCGCTTCCCCGGGGAAAGCGAGACGTACTGCGCCACCGTGTACTGCGCGTCGGTGTCGATGCCGAGCACGCCCGTGTGGCGGTGATGCACGTCGTGATAGACCTTCCAGCCGCGCGCCGGCATGAACACCAGCGACATCGTGAGGGCGCCGACCAGGTCGTTCACGAAACGGTTGCGGCTGGCGGTGAGGTGCCCCGACTCGTGGCCGATGGCGGCGAGCGCGAAGACTGTCACGCCGAGCGCCGCGCCCAGGGGTGCGAGCGCCAGGATCGAGGCCGCGGCGGCGACGCCCCAAAGGAGCGCCGCGGACACCGCGATCAGCAGCAGCGCCTTGCAGAGCGTGGCGAAGAGCGGCAGCTCGAAGAGATCGTCGGGCATCTGGCGGCGCAGCGCCGCGCGGTCGAGCGTCACGGCGCGGTTCGCCGTCATTCGAGCACCCCCATGTCCACCACCTCGAACGCCCAGAAGCCGAGCAGGATGTGCGAGATCGAGACACCCACGAGGCTTCGCTGGCGGCTGTAGAGCCAACCCCAGAAGAGGCCCGCGACGAAGGCCGAGAGCGAGAGCCCCGGCGAGATGTACAGGTGGCCGGTGGCGAAGATGATGTTCGAGCCGATGATCGCGTACCAGCGGTGCCACCGTCCGGTGAGGAAATGCTCGAGCGCGCCCTGCAGGCCGCCGCGGTAGATCATTTCCTGGACCGGCACGAAGAACACGTAGGCCACGATGAGCCACGGGTTGAAGGCGACGCTGCCGGCAAACATCTGGAACAGGGGCTCGCCCTGCATCGACGCCACGTGCGTGACGAGCCACGCCTTGAGGCCCACGGCCGCGGCCATGAGGGGCAGCGTGAACAGGATCGCCTCGGCGCTGTGCCGCCCCGCCTTCTCCAGCGTGAGCCCGAAGAATCGCGCCGAGTAGCCCGAGGTCTTCATGAACCAGTACGCGAACCCGGCGATCGCGGCGATCACCGGGATGGTCACGAATTCGGTGCGCCCGACGAGCTCCTTCAACTGGCTCGCGGTGCCGACGACCCAGGTGTAGAGCGAGAAGCCGATGATGAGGAGCAAGGTGAACTTGCCCATCGTGGTGCGCATTTGCTCCTCGGCGAGCGCGCGCTCGAGGGACCCGACCGCGCTCGACGTCGTGTAGCGCAGCCTCGCGGCGACCAGCCTCGCCAGTTCGACCAGCGCGCGCACCATCGTCGGCCGCGCCTCGGCGAGCCGCAGGATGTCGCCGATGGGGATGACGAGCGCCGTCACCGGGGAGAGGGCGCGCACCGTGGCCGAGCGCGTGCCCGGATCGAGGAGCGCCATCTCCCCCAGCGAATCGCCGGGCCCGAGTCGCGCCACCTCGTGGGATGCGATGGCGGCGCCGCGCTTCATCACGACGGCCTCGCCCTCGGCGATGATCAGGATCTCGGTGGCATCGTCGCCCTCGGTGAGGAGGTCCGACCCCGCGGCATAGGTCGAGGAGCGCGCGCAGCTTGCGAGGGCGGCGAGGTCCTCGGCGCTGCACTGGCGAAAGAGCACGGTCGCCGCGAGAAGCTCGAGCGCGTCGTTGTCTTTCTCCTTCGCGCCGGCCGCTCGCGCCACGTCGAGGGTTTCCACGGGCGTCATTGGTGCGTCACCTCGCGCGCCGTCCTGATCCAGTGGCGCAGGCGCGCGAAGGCCCCGGGCCGCCGGTACACGGGCTCATCGAGCTTGCCGGGCGCGAACGCGTCGTTGTGCAGGTGCTCGTTCAGGTTGCACGGCTCCATGAGGAAGGGCATCTCGCGGATCGCGCCGCGGCCTGGCGCGTGGATGCGCCCGTCGACCCGCCACGTCTGGCGGTAGTCGCGCGCGTCGTTGAAGAGGAGGAGGTGGTAGACGCTCCCGTCGCCGCAGCGGCTCTCGGCCATGCCGCATTCGAGGAAGTACAGCATCACGCGGAAATCACGCTCCGAGATCGAGGGATCGCGCTCGTAGGCTTCGAGGAGGTTGCGCCGCCAGTACCAGAGCGTCCAGTAGTAATGGCGGCCGATGTTCTCGACGTCGGCCACGAACATGTCGTGTTGCCGCGCCTCGTCGAGCAGGAGATGAAGGCGCACCTGGTTGGAGTCGCGGAAGATGTACTTCTGGATGTAGGCGTCGCGCGCGTGCTTCGCGGTGTGGCTGCCCATGGAGTGGATCAGCATCCGGCCGTCGGGCTTGAGGATGCGATGGCATTCGCGCATCACCCCGGGATAGTCGGAGAAGGGCAGGTGCTCCCACACTCCCACCTCGTACACCGCGTCGAAGTGCCCGTCGGGATAACGCTTCAGCTGCGAGAAGTCGGCGTGGTGGATGCGCACCTTGCCCGCCACGCCGTTCCTCTCGGCGTTGCGCCGCGCGAGCGACGCCATGTTGTGGCTGTTGGTGAAGCCCTCGCCCTCGCAGCCCCAGCTCATCGCCGCGTGCACCAGCATGCCGCCGTTGCCGCATCCGGTGTCGAGGATGCGCATGCCCGGCTCGAGGCGCAGCTTCGAGAAGATGAGGTTCATCTTGTTCAGCTGCATGCGGTCGAGGTCGTCGGACTCGCTTTCCATGTAGCCGCACGAATAGCAGCCGGTCGCGCCCAGCATCGGCACCATGATGTTGTCGCCGATGTCGTAATGGTCGGCGATGTCCTCGTTGTGCGAGCGCGTGGCGCGCCACTTCGCGTACTGCCAGAAGAGCTTCGCCTGCTCGGTGAAACCCAGGCGGATGCCGCGGTCGATGCCGTTCACCAGGAAGAAGGCGATGAAGTGGTGCACCGAGCCGCGCAGCATCTCGAAGCCGCCGGCGAGGAACGATTCGCCGAGGCCTAGGTTCCTCTGCGCGAGGAGGCGCACGAAGAAATCGCGGTCGTGGATGCGCACGACCGGATGCACCCACTCACCGGGATGCCGGTCGCGGAGCGCCGGAAGGGGATGGCGGCGCTCGCGCTCGACGGCGAGACCGAGATCTTCGCGGGTGAGGTCGAGCTCCGGCGCGGTCCACGCAGGGGCCGCGGGAGCGAGGCCATCCTGCGCGTGCAGTGCCGAGAGCAGGCGCGCCGAGACTTCGTCGGCGACTCCGAGCTGCATCACGGCGTCGCCAAAGACGAGCGAGAGGGAGCCGGTGAAGGGCTTGCTAGCGGACAGGGCAAGGCGCGCAAAGGCGACGGCGCCCGGAAAATCGCGCGCCTCGGGAGCGCCCTCGATCTCGCCGACCGAGCGATAGGAGCGGTACGCCATTACCGGAACATCCAGCCGCAAGCCGCGGCGCCAAATGCGAGCAGCGCCATCCTCGTGACGAGTGTCTTCATGGGCCCCCTCCCAGGCAGACACTTTACTCCAGGCCTCCTTCGCTTCGATTGTCCCGCCGCCGGCTCGCGGATGAGATATATTGATCCGGTACCGAGACCGCCTCCTCGGTAACGCCAGCGCACACCAAAAACCTGCGGCGCCTTCCCACCGTAAGCGCGGCGCGCTGCCCCTCGCAACCATTGCGATCGGTAATCGGCCTCGCAGGAGCGCTGTCGGCGCCTCGTCGGTGGTCGCAGGCGAATGACGCCGTCGACCCTCGGGCACGCCTTGTCGATGGAGATGCGCGCGTCGGTCACGCGCCGGATGTGGCCGAGCAGCCCTTCCTCGGCGCGCCGCCGAAGTTTCGCCGATCGTTTCGGCGCTCTGATGGGCGGCTGGAGAATCAGGCGCTCATCCCGTCGGGTTTCGCCTTGACGAAAACACCGCCACCGGCTACGATGTATATACATGGATATACGTCGGAGGGGTGCGATGGCATCCAGGGGCGCGCGCGTCGAGCTGGTGGTGTGCCGATGGGGCAACAGCCTCGCCGTGCGCCTGCCGGCGGCATCGGCCAAGCGTATCGGCGTCGATGAAGGCGACAAGCTGATCGCGGAGGTTTCCGCCGACGGCCGCCTCATCCTCGCCCGCGAGGCGAGGAATGTCGATGCCACCGCGATCCGGTCGCTGCGCAAGGTTCTCGCCCATCAGCCCGAGACTGCGCCCGTGGTGGCCAAGATGCGGGGCCGGGCGCGTTACTGATGGTCTATCTGGACACCAGCGCGCTCGTCCCGATGTTCTTGCGGGAACCCAAGACCGACGCGGTGCTGGCTTGGCTCGAATCGGCCGGGGAGCCGGTGGCCGTCAGCGACTGGTCGCTGGTCGAGTTCGCCTCGGCAGCGTCGATGAAGGTCCGCAGCGGGAGCGTCACCACGAAAGGCGCACGCGACGCGATCGGGCAGGCACGGGCGTTCGTCCGAGCTCACTGCACCGTGGCCACGCCTCGCCAGGAGGAGTTCGAGCGCGCGACCGAGCTCGCGGGGGATTCGTCCGCGGGTTTGAGAGCCGGCGATGCGCTGCACCTCGCCATCGCCGAGGGCCTGAACGTCGGGACGATTCTCTGTTTCGATGACGCGATGGCGCAGGGCGCCCGGGCGTTGGGGATGAAGGTGCCCGGCATCTAGGTCCGCGCGCCGGCCAAGCCGGCGCAGCAGGGGCTCACGTTGCCGGGTGCGCGCGGGAGGGAAGCCTCGAGGATTTCGTCCTCATTCCTCGAATCCCTCGACGGCCTTGAATTTTCCTTGAAGCACGCGGCCCGTCCGCGCTCGAGCGCCACGATAGTGCTCCAGGTCGCCCGCCCTCACCGCGATCGTGGTGCGCTTGTCGCCGCGCCCGACGATGGCGATCGCGAACCCCCGATCGGCCGGGCGCAGGCCGATCATCGGCTCGCCCTCGTGAAGCTTCATCGCCATCACGCCCTTGCCGCCACTCGGCAGCTCGTTCACTTCCTCGAGCGGGAAAACCAGAAGGCGCCCGTCGCGTGAAAGCGCCGCGATCTCATTCACGCCCGCCGCGAGCAGGGTTGGCGGGAGGAGTACCTCGCCTTCTCCGACGCCGACGAAGCTCTTGCCGGCGCGCTGGCGCGTGACGAAGCTCTCGGCCTTCGCGCGGAGCGCGTTGCCGCCGCTCGTCGCGAGGAGCACGGAAACCTCGGGCGTCGTCGAGATCATGCCGACGATGGGCGTGCCGGCCGTATCGGCGAGCGATGACGCGGGCACGCCGTCGCCCTTGCCGCCGGGGATCTCGGCGGCGCGCGCGTTGAAGACGCGCCCGTTGGCGCCGAAGAGGACGATCGGATAGACGGTGCGCGTCTCCACGATCGCGAGCGGCGCGTCGCCTTCCTTCCAGGTGAGCGCCGCGCGATCGATGCCGATGCCCGCGCGCGTGCGCAGGAACCCGTTGCGGGAAAGGATCACGGTCACCGGCTCGTCGACCACGGCCGTGACATCGGACACGGTGATGCGCTCGGCCTCCTCGATGAATGTTCGGCGCACGTCGCCGAACTTCTGCGCGTCCTCGCGCACTTCCGCGGCGGCCAGCTTGCGGCGCTCGGCGGGCGAGCCCAGCAGCTTCTTCAGCGAGGCGGCTTCCTTCTTGAGGTCGGCGAGCTCGCGCTCGATCCTGATGCCTTCGAGGCGCGCGAGCTGCCGCAGGCGTATCTCGAGGATGTCCTCGGCCTGGCGCTCGGAGAGCGCGAACGCCTTGATGAGCTCGGGCTTCGGCTCGTCGGCGTTGCGGATGACCTTGATCACCTTGTCGATCGAGAGGAAGGCGATCATGCGGCCTTCGAGGATGTGCACCCGCTCGGCCACTTCGTCGAAGCGATGGCGCAGTCGTCGCTCGATCACCACGAGCCGGAATGCGGCCCACTCGTCGATGAATTCCGAAAGGCCCATCTGGCGCGGGCGCCCATCGGCGCCGATCGCCACCAGGTTCATGGAGACGTTGGCCTCCATCGAGGTGTGCGCGAGGAGGAACGCCATCAGCTCTTCGCATTCGACCTTGCTGGTGCGCGGATCGAGGACGATGCGCACCGGATGCTCGCCGTCGGAATCGTCGCGCGCGGTCTCCAGCAGCGCGAGCGTCGCGGTCTTGAGGTTGGCCTGCTCGGGCGTGAGCGATTTCTTGCCCGCCTTGGGCTTGGGATTCACCAGTTCGTCGACCTCGGCCAGAACCCGCGCCGCCGAAGTGTTGGGCGGGAGCTGCGTGACGGCAACGCGATACTGGCCGCGTGCGAGCTTCTCCACGCTCCATCGAGCGCGCACGCGAATGCTGCCGCGCCCGGTCTCGTAAGCGCGCTTGATCTCGTCGCGCGACGAGATGATCTGCCCGCCGCCGGGGAAGTCGGGCCCCTTGATCATGCGGATCACCGGCTTCGCATTGGGGTCGTTCTCGAGCGTCTGCGCGCATGCCTCCGCGACTTCCTTCAAGTTGTGCGGCGGGATTTCCGTCGCCATGCCGACCGCGATCCCCGAGGCGCCGTTCAAGAGCATCACCGGAAGGCGCGCGGGCAGGAGCTTCGGCTCCCGGAATTCGCCGTTGTAGTTGTCGATGAAATCGACGGTGCCGCGGTCCAGCTCCGAAAGGAGCACATGCTCGGCGAAGCCCGTGAGGCGCACCTCGGTATAGCGGTACGCGGCGGCGCTGTCGCCGTCGCGCGAGCCGAAGTTGCCCTGGCCGTCGATCAACGGATAGCGCAGCGTGAAGTCCTGCGCCATGCGCACCGCGGCCTCGTACACGGCGACATCGCCGTGCGGGTGGTACTTGCCGATCACGTCGCCCACGACGCGCGCGCTCTTCTTGTGCGGCGAGTCGGAACGGTTGCCCATCTCGCGCATGGTGAAGAGGATGCGGCGCTGCACCGGCTTCTGCCCGTCCTCGACCGAGGGGAGCGCTCGACCCTTCACCACGCTCATCGCGTAGGCGAGATAGGCGCGCGAGGCGAACTCGGAAAGCGACGGGCCCTCGGGCGCGCGCGGGGGAGGCTCGCCGCCTTTCGTGGGCGGAGGCGAGGGAGGCTGCGAGAAGAGGTCGCCGGAGATTGGGTCCCCGCCTGCGCGGGGACGACGCGCGCGCGTCGCCTTCACCGGGCTCACAGGTCGGCCTCGATGGTGTGGCCTTCCTTCTCCATCCACGCGCGACGGCCCGCGGCCTCGGTCTTGCCCATGAGGAGCTTGAAGACCGGCGGCGCGGCCTCGTATTCGGCCGAGTCCAAGCGCATCTCGATGAGGCGCCGCGTGTCCGGGTTCATCGTGGTTTCGCGGAGTTGGTCGGGGTTCATCTCGCCCAGCCCCTTGAAGCGGCCGATGTGGACGAGCGAATCTCGCACGCCTTCGTCACGCAGCTTCTCCAGGATCTGGTCGCGCTCGGCCTCGTCCAGCGCGTAGAGGCGCCTCTCGGATTTCACCTTGCCGTGCGGCGCGACCTTGATCGCGTAGAGCGGCGCCTGCGCGATGAAGACATGCTGTTCCTCGATCAGCTTCGGAAAGTGCCGGTAGAAGAGCGTGAGAAGGAGAGTCTGGATGTGCGCGCCGTCCACGTCCGCGTCGGCCATGATGATCACCTTGCCGTAGCGAAGGTTGTCGAGGACCTTGGGCTCGGCCTCGCGCGTGTGCGGATCGATGCCGAGCGCCACCGCGATGTCGTGCACCTCGGTGTTGGCGTAAAGCTCCTGCGCCGCGACTTCGAACGTGTTCAGCACCTTGCCCTTCAGCGGCAGGATCGCCTGGTACTGGCGATCGCGCCCCTGCTTCGCGGAGCCGCCGGCGGAATCGCCCTCGACCAGGAACACCTCGTTCCTCGTCATGTCCTGGGATTCGCAATCGGTGAGCTTGCCGGGCAGTACCGCGACACCGGAGCCGCGGCGCTTCTCGACCACCTTGCCCGCCTTCTGGCGCGCGGTGGCGGCACTGATCGCGAGCTGCGCGATCTTCTTGCCTTCCTCGACGTTGGCGTTCAGCCACGCGTCGAGGGGATCCTTCACGCGCGAGGCGATGAGCTTCACCGCTTCGCGCGACGACAGGCGCTCCTTGGTCTGGCCCTGGAACTGCGGGTCGAGGAGGCGCGCCGAGAGCACGAAGCGTAGCGGCTTCCACGCGTCCTCCGATTGCAGGCTCACCCCGCGCGTGAGGAGCTCGTGGTGCTCGCAGAATTCCTTCACCGATTCGTACACGGCATTGCGCAGCCCCGCCTCGTGCGTGCCGCCGAGCGCCGTCGGGATCAGGTTCACGAACGACTCGCCTTCGCCGCCGGCCTCGGTCCAGGCGATCGCCCACGACGCGCCTTCGCCCTGGGCGTAGTTGGCGTCGTCGGCGCCGACGTACGATTCGGCCGCGAAAAGGGGACTGGTGTAGCCGTCGAGGTCGGCGAGGCGCTCCTGCAGATAAGCACTCAGGCCGCCTTCGTACTTCCACTCGCGCTTGTCCTTTCCGGCCTCGTCGGTGAGCGTCACGAGCAAGCCGGGAAGGAGCACCGCCTTTGCGCGCAGCAGGAGCTCCAGGTCGCGGCGCGCAACCTTGGGCGTATCGAAATACTTTGCGTCGGGCCATGCGCGCACCAGCGTGCCGCCTTCCTTGGGCGGTGCCTTGCCGACCTTCTTCAGCTTCTGTGCGACCTCGCCGCCCTCGAAGGCCATTTCCCACACCGCGCCTTCGCGTGTGACCTGCACCTCGAACTTTTTCGAGAGCGCGTTGCTGACCGAGACCCCGACACCATGCAGGCCACCGGAGAACGCGTAGGCACCGCCGCCCTTCTTGTCGAACTTGCCGCCCGCGTGCAGGCGCGTGAATACGACTTCGACCGTGGGCGCCTTCTCGACCGGGTGCGGACCCACCGGAATGCCGCGGCCGTTGTCGCGCACGCTCACCGAGCCGTCTCCATGCATGGTCACGTCGATGCGCGTCGCGTGGCCGCCCAATGCCTCGTCGGCGGCGTTGTCGATCATTTCCTGGATGATGTGCAGCGGGCTGTCAGTGCGGGTGTACATGCCGGGGCGCGCGCGCACCGGCTCCAAGCCCTTGAGAACCTTGATTGATTGTTCGTCGTATTTCATGCGGCAGGGAAAAGCGGAAGACCAATCCGCGATTTTACGGAAATTGGTGTCAGGTACGCATTCTTATTCGGAAATTGGTGTCAGGTACGGTTTACGGAAGCTGGATCGAGATGCATCCATCGCGCGTTATCGAATAAGAATGCGTACCTGACACCAATTTCCACTAGTCCGGGACATTCCCCTCGAGCTCCTCCATCCACAGGCGAGCATTGCCGTCGGAAGGCGCGCGCCAGTCGCCGCGCGGCGAGAGGCTTCCGCCCGACACCACCTTCGGCCCGTTGGGGAGCGCCGAGCGCTTGAATTGCGAGAGCTCGAAGAAGCGGTATAGAAAGACGCCGAGCCACTTCTTGATCTCGGCTAGCGTGTACGTGTGGCGGGCCTCGTCGGGAAACGCGGGCGGCCAGTCGCCGCGTGCGACGTCGCGCCACCCGTGCCAGGCGAGGAACGCGACCTTCGAAGGACGCATCCCGAAGCGCGTGATGTAGAACAAATGGAAATCCTGCAGCTCGTAGGGGCCGATCTTCGACTGCGTGCTCTGCAGCTTGCGGTCATCGCCCGCCGGAACCAGCTCCGGCGAGATCTCTGTGTCGAGAATCGCGAGCAACGTCTTGGAAGCCGCCGCGTCGAGCTGCCCCGACTTCATCACCCAGCGCACCAGGTACTGGATGAGCGTCTTCGCGACCGAGCCGTTCACGTTGTAGTGGCTCATGTGGTCGCCCACGCCGTAGGTGCACCAGCCGAGAGCCAGCTCCGAGAGGTCGCCGGTGCCGAGCACGAACGCCTTGCGCTGGTTGGCCAGCCGAAAGAGGTAGTCGGTGCGCAGCCCCGCCTGAACGTTCTCGAAGGTCACGTCGTACACCGGCTCGCCTTTCGCGAACGGGTGGCCCAGGTCCTGCAGCATGCGCGTCGCGGTGGGCCGGATGTCGATCTCCTCGCCGGTGACGCCAAGGGCTTTCATCAATGCCCACGCATTCGACTTGGTGCCTTCGGAGGTGGCGAAGCCCGGCATGGTGAAGCCCAGGATGTTCGCGCGCGGAAGGCCGAGCGCGTCGAACGCCTTCACGGCGACGAGGAGCGCATGCGTGGAATCGAGGCCGCCGGAGACGCCGATCACAATGCGCTCGCCGTTGGTGACCTGCAGGCGTTTCATCAACCCCTGCACCTGGATGTTGAAGGCCTCGTAGCAATCGAGGTCGAGGCGCTTCGGGTCGTCGGGCACGAAGGGGAAGCGGTCCACCTTGCGCTCGAGCCCCACGTCGGCGAAGTCGGGCCGGTGCTCGAAGGCGACGCGGCGAAAGCGCTTCTCGGGATGGCCCGCGGCGGCGGCCGCGGCGTTGAAGGTGAGGGTGCGCATGCGCTCGAGGCGCAGGCGCTCGACGTCCACGTCGGCCACCGCCATCTGGCTCGCTTTCGGAAAGCGCTCGCTGTACGCGAGGAGCGCCCCCAGCTCGTGGATGGTGGCCTGCCCGTCCCACGCGAGGTCGGTGGTGCTCTCGCCGGGGCCCGAGGCGGAATAGACATAGGCCGCGTGGCAGCGCACCGATTGCGACGCGCAAAGCACCGCGCGCTCCTCGGCCTTGCCGATGACGACGTTCGACGCGGAAAGGTTGCAGAGGATGACGGCGCCGGCGAGTGCCCCTTGCGTGGAAGGCGGCGTCGCCGACCAGAAGTCCTCGCAGATCTCCACGTGGAACACGAAGTCCGGAAGGTCGGACGCCGCGAACACGAGGTCGGTGCCGAATGGCACGCGCTCGCCCGCGAGATCGGCCTCGAGGCCCACGACACCCGCGCCCGGGGCGAACCAGCGGTTCTCGTAATACTCGCGGTAGTTGGGCAGGAAGGACTTGGGCACCACGCCGAGGATTTTTCCGCGCGCGATCACGACGGCGCAGTTGTAGAGGCGCTGGTTGCGCCGCACCGGCGCGCCCACCACGCACACGAGGCTCATCTCGCGCGAGGCTTCGGACAGGCGGCGCAGCGACGCTTCGACCCCTTCGAGGAGCGCATCCTGGAGGAGGAGATCGTCGATCGCGTAGGCCGACAGCCCCAGCTCGGGAAAGACGGCGAGGTCGACGTGGCGCGCCTCGGCCTCGCGCATCAGGGCGAGGGTTTCCCCGGCATTCGACGCGGGATCGCCCACGTGCACCCGCGGCGTGCATCCCGCCACGCGCACGAACCCCTGCCGGTGGATCGACAGGAACGCTTCCTTCCTCATGGAGCTATCGACCCCAGACTTCCCCGGCGGTTTCCACGATGAGGCGAAGCTTCGCGGCCTGCGACTCGCGCGCGATCTCGTTGCCGTGCACCGTGCTGGAGAAGCCGCATTGCGGCGAGAGGCACATCTGCTCGAGCGGCATGAACTTCGCCGCCTCGTCGATGCGCCGCTTGATGGTGTCCCTGCTCTCGACCTCGCCCAGCTTGGTGGTGACGAGCCCCAGCACCACGGTCTTGTCCTTCGGCACGAAGCGCAGCGGCGAGAAATCCCCGGAGCGCGGGTCGTCGTACTCGAGGAAGTAGCCGTCGACCTTCAGCTCGGTGAAGAGCACCTCGGCGACGGGCTCGTAGCCGCCCTCGGCGACCCACGCGCTCTTGAAGTTGCCGCGGCACAGGTGCGTGCAGATCGTCATGTTCTTCGGCCGTTCGGCGATCGCGGCGTTGATGAGCTTCGCGTAGTCGCGCGGCAGCTGGTCCGGGTCGAGCCCGCGCCCGCGCGCGGCCTCGCGTATCTTCGGATCGCAGAGATACGCGAGGTTGGTGTCGTCGAGCTGCAGGTAGGTGCAGCCCGCGTCGGCGAGCGACTTGATCTCTTCGCGGTAGGCCAGTGCCACGTCTTCGAAGAACCGGTCGAGATCCGGATACGCGTCCTTGCTGATGCCCTCGCGCCCTCCGCGGAAGTGCAACATGGTGGGCGAGGGAATCGTGACCTTGGGCGTTCTCTTCGTGACCGACTTCAGGAACTTGAAGTCCTCGAGCTGGATGGGCTTCGCATGCTTCACCTTGCCGGTGACCTTCAGCACCGGCGGCGCGAACCCGATGTCGCCCTTCTTCGTGTGGAACTGCGAGGTGAACCCGGTGTGCGTCTCCACGCCGTCCAGCTGCTCGAGGAAATCGATGTGGAAGAACGTGCGGCGGAACTCGCCGTCGGTGATGCCTTGAAGCCCCAGGTCCTCCTGGAACTTCACGATATCGCGGATCGCCTCGTCCTCGACCTTGCGCAGCTCCGGTTTCGTGATCTTGCCGATGGCGAGCTGGTCGCGCGCGTCGAGGAGCTTTTTCGGGCGCAGGAAGCTGCCGACGTGGTCGGCGCGAAAGGGTGGCTTGGCGCGCGCGCTCATCCCGGATCCTTCACGTTCTCGATCTTGTCGAACTCGATGTTCCAGATCTTGCCGTCCTTCATCTCGCAGCGGCGGATGTAGATGTTCTGCACCACGTCGCGCGTGGCCGGGTCGATCGAGATCGGGCCGCGGGGGCTCAGCCACGAAAGGCCCTTCGCCGCCTCCACGAGTTGCTCGCCGGTGCCCTGGCCGTTGGTCTTGCGCAGCATCTCGTAGATCACGTGCATGCCGTCATAGCCGTTTATCGACATGAAGTTGGGTCGCAGGCCCTTGTTCGCGCGCCCGAAGGCCTCGACGTACGCCTTGTTCTCCGGGGAGTCGTGCGCCGCCGAATAGTGATGCGAGGTCACCACGCCGAGCGCCGGCGCTCCGATCGCCTCCAGCAGGTCGTCGTCGAGGATGTCGCCCGTGCCGATGATCTTGATGCCCGCCTCCTTGAACCCGCGGTCTTCGATCTGCTTCATGATCGCCGCGCCCTGGCCCGACGGCACGAAGATGAATACGGCGTCGGGCTTGGCGTCCTTGGCGCGCTGCACGAACGGCGAGTAGTCCGGGTTTTGCAGCGGCGTGCGCATCGATTCGACGATCGTCCCGCCCGCCTCGGTGAAGAACTTGATGAAGGTCTTCTCGCACTCGAGCCCGGGCGCGAAGTCGGTGACGCTGCAGACGACGCGCTTGATGCCGTTCTTCGGCGCCCACTGGGCGATCGGTGCCGTGATCTGCGGCACGGTGAAGCCCGCCCGCACGATGAACGGGGAGCGTTGCGGAACGATCGAGGTCGCGGCGCCCATGACGACCATCGGCGTCTTCGATTCCGTCGCGACCGGGGCCGCCGCGAAGGCGAGCGGCGTGAGGCCGAAGCCGGCGAGGAACGTCACCTTGTCCCGCGCGACCGCTTCCTGGGCCAGGCGCTTGGTGGTTTCGGGCGCGAGGCCGGTGTCGTCCTTCACCAGGAGCTCGATCTTGCGGCCGGCGACCGTGTCGCCGTTCTTCGCCATGTAAAGGCGTACCGCCGCCTCGATCTGGCGGCCGGTCGAGGCGAACGGCCCGGTGAGCGGCAGGATGAGGGCGACGCGCACCGGGTCGGCCGCGCGCGCCGCCCGTGGCAGGCACGCCGCGGCAGCGGCCGCCGCCGAACCCAGGACAAAATGCCGTCTCGACCGCGTCGTCGTCTCGTGCATGGGGGTGTCCTCCAAGGGTGTTCTTGTTCGCCAACTATAATCGTTCCCGTGACCCTCATCCTCAACAACACCGATGTAGCGCGCGTACTCACGATGCAGGCCACCATCGACGCCCTCGAGCGGTCGTACCGCGACCTCGCCGCCGCCGAGGGCGTGTGCCGCCCGCGCATCGACATCCGCATTCCCACTTCCGACCCCGCCAGGACTTACGTATGGGGATCGATGGAGGGGGGATCGACCGCGGGCTACTTCGCGATCCGCATGAAATCCGACGTGACCTACGAGAAGGAGTCAGGCGGGCGCGTGACGCGCGAAAAGTATTGCGCTCGCCCGGGGCTCTTCTGCGGGTTGGTGTTCCTCACCTCCGTGGAGACCGGCGAGCCGCTCGCCATCATCAACGACGGCGTGCTGCAGCACATGCGCGTCGGCGCCGACGCCGCGATCGGCGTGAAGCATGCCGCGCGCAAGGATGCCGAGGTGGTGGGGATGCTCGGTTCGGGCGGCATGGCGCGCTCGCACGTGGAAGCGCTCCTGTGCGTGCGCAGGATCCGCAGGCTCCAGGTCTACAGTCCGACGCGTGCGAACCGCGAGGCCTTCGCGCGCGAGATGCGTGAGAAGCACGCGCTCGATGTCACTGTGTGCGATGCGCCCGAGCAGGTTTACCGGGGCGCGCACATCGTGGCGGGCGTCACCGACTCCGCGGTTCCGGTGCTCGATGGGCGGCTCCTCGAGAGAGGCACCCACATCGTGAATGTGGGCGGGGGCGGCGTGCCGGATGACGCGAGCCTCGAGCGCGTCGACCTGTACCTTCGCTTCGGCAATGCGCCGGCGCCGGTGGGGCGACCGGACCTCACGATGGACGACGAGTACCTGACCTGGTCGGCGCGGCCCGCCGCGGCGAAGCGCTCGCGCAAGCGCGCCCACGGCGTGGCGCTTCCCGGCAAGCTCGTCTTTCTCGCCGATATCCTCGACGGGCGGCATCCGGGGCGCACCTCCGACGACCAGATCAGCTGGTCGGAGCGCGGCAACCTGCAGGGAGCGCAATTCCACGCGGTGGCGGCGCGGGTCTACGAAGGCGCGCGCGCCGCCGGCCTGGGCCACGAGATCCCCACCGAATGGTTGCTTCAGGATATTCGCGACTGACTCGCGGTCAGACGCTCTCTCGCGACCCCGGATCCCAGCCATGGCCACGCCCGACAATCCTCCCCGGCACTTCTCGATGATCCGTGGTTTCCACCTCGCGGACTTCTTCACCCTCGGCAACGCGGCGTGCGGCATGGCGGCGGTGTTCCTCGCCATGCTTTACATGTCGAGCGAGTCCATAACCAATTTCCTGTGGGCGGCGGCGATGGCGCCGGCGGCGTTCGTCTTCGACGTCTTCGACGGGCGCATCGCGCGCTGGCGCCAGCAGCACTCGGCGCTCGGCCGCGAGCTCGATTCCCTCGCCGACGTGATCTCCTTCGGCGTGGCGCCCGCCACGCTCGCCTTCGCGGCGGGCATGCGCGGCGGCGTGGACGCGGTGATCCTCGTCTACTTCGTATGCTGCGGCGTGAGCCGCCTTGCGCGCTACAACGTGACCGCGGAATCGCTCTCTGAAGGCGGCGCCAAGCCGAAGTACTTCGAGGGCACGCCGATTCCGACGAGCGTGGTGCTCACCGGCATCCTCGCCTACTGCGCGTGGAGCGGCATGATCGACGACAACCTCTGGGGCGGCACTTGGAAGCTCGGGCCCTGGATCCTGCATCCGCTGGCACTCCTCTTCGGCCTTTCCGGGACGTTGATGATCAGCAAGACGCTGCGCATTCCCAAGCTCTGAAGAAGTCGGAAGAGCTGCTCGCGTATTCCTTCGTCCTCATCTGGGCGTCGGGATTCATCGTCGCGCGCTGGGCCGCGCCGCATGCCGAGCCGCTCACCTTCCTCGTCTATCGCTATGTGCTGAGCATCGCGGTGTTCGTCGTCGCCTCGCTCGCGATCGGCGTGGCGTGGCCGCGCACTTTCGGCGCCTGGCGCGACGCGCTCATCGCCGGCATGCTGATTCACGGCGTCTACCTGGGCGGGGTCTTCTGGGCGATCTTCCACGGCATGCCGGCCGGAGTCACCGCGCTCGTGACGGGGCTGCACCCGCTGCTCACCGCGGCCCTCGCCATACCGCTCCTGCACGAGCGCATCGCGGCGCGGCAATGGGTGGGCATCGCCGTGGGCTTCGCGGGCGTGAGCCTCGTGGTGGCGCCGGCCCTGGGCGCTGTCAAAGGAGTGCCGCTCATGGCGCTCCTCGCGTCCTTCATCGCGACGTTGGGCTTCGCGCTCGGCACGGTGTGGCAGAAGCGCTCGCGGCCGAGCATGGACCTGCGCGTGAATGCCGCGATCCAGTTCATCGGCGCCTTGCTTCTCACCGCGCCCGTCGCGGCGTGCCTCGAGGAGGGACGCTTCGACGCGAGCCCGGCGGCGTTCGGTGCGCTCGCGTGGGCGGTGCTGGTGCTCTCGGTGGGCGGAATCTCGCTGCTGCTCTTCCTGCTGAAGCGCGGCGCCGCGTCTCGCGTGGCGCCGCTGCTCTACATGGCGCCGCCGGTTGCGGCGATCCTCGCGTTCGTCCTCTTCGGCGAGGCGCTCGGCGCGGTGCAGATCGGCGGGGCCGCGCTCGCCATCGGCGGCGCGTACATGGCGCGCCAGGCCGCGCCGAGCCCCTAGTCAAGCGCAAGATTGGCGACAGGTACCGAGAGCACACTCGGCGCACGCGCACGAGGAGATTTTCCGTGGAACTGCTCAACAATCTGATTCTGGGCTTCAGCGTCGCGCTGCACTGGAACAACATCCTCTATTGCCTGGTGGGCTGCCTGCTCGGCACGCTGATCGGAGTGCTTCCCGGGATCGGCCCGATCGCGACCATCGCGATGCTGC
>Ga0209647_1001953_pt1 | contig 16986 bp, 16 predicted proteins | sample GraSoi_2013_60cm_FD_185827 | JGI IMG/M metagenome (GOLD analysis project Ga0209647, IMG submission 185827) | Grasslands soil microbial communities from the Angelo Coastal Reserve, California, USA - Sample 9_17_2013_60cm (SPAdes) (version 2) | ecosystem: Environmental > Terrestrial > Soil >...
ATGGATATACTAATGGGAGGTATGGATTGAAGCCACCCGTTGGATAAAGGAAGATGAGCCCGCCATTAAGATTGTATTGGTAACGATGGAAATCAGTAAAGAATATGTTTCAGCTGGAATTAAATCAGGCGTTGATGGATACTTGCCAAAAGATGTCGATAAAGACTCGTTGACAAGTGCAATCTATTCCGTTCATAAAGGGGAGCGTATTTTTAATGATGCCATAGTGAAATTGGTGTTTGAAGATTTCTATTCACACGAGAAATTGAAATGCGTACCTAAAAAACTACCCAATGAACTTACAAAAAGGGAATTTGAAATAGTAATTCAAGTGGCAATGGGCAAAACCAACAGGGAATTAGCAGAGGCCTTGTTTATTAGTATCAAAACGGTAGAGACTCATAAGACCCATATTCTGGAGAAATTGGGTTTAAAAAACACGGCCGAATTGGTGAAGTATGCTATTAAAAATAATATTATCTCTGTCGATAGTTTGTGAAACCTCAGGGTTTACCCTAACTGTTTACTCTAGACCACTATACCCAATTGAATTCGAATGAATGGATTTGCCACAACTTGCCACGAGCCGGTGTTGTGGCAATAACAGCCATTAACTCATGATACGTTAATCGTCTGGCAACCAATAAAATAAGGGGATAGCAACTTGATTGCCCTCCCCTTTGTTATCGTGATCCCGCTGGGACCCACTTTTTTACATGGTAATCTTGCCCAGAATAACAAAAACGAAAATCCAATCAAACTGGTCACCCGAAATAGGTCACATTTACTTTGACACTTTCTGCAGGCTTTTCAAGAACGATTCTGTTAACAAAACTAGGAAATTCGGAGTGACTGAGCAAGGTTACTGTCCACGGGTAATATTTTTCCCCACCTAATGTGACTTCCTTAAAACCCGGTCATCTATAAATAATAGTTCCAAAAACGGATCACTGCGCCGGTTGTTTTGGGCAAAAAAGCATTTTTAGAACACGTTGATCTCATTGAGAATTGGCATGACTCGGCATTCGAAAATTAATACGGCATTATTTATCTGTACGGCATTTGTCTTCAGAATCGTGTTTTTTAACGTTTTTGTTATTTCATCGTCAAGCTTCCAAAATGCCAATAGACTGGTGAAAACGCACTTCGCCACGGCGATGAAACGGAGGGTCAATTTTGACTTCTCCAACGCTGAAAGCTATTCAGACGCAGAGCTTGGCGAAGAAAAAAACGAAAGCAAGTTTGAATCAAATCCCCTCTTTCTTTTGCAGGTGGTCTATTCTCTCGTCACGCGGGAACTGACAAGCAAGCTTAGGGGACTTACCCTTTTCTGTAATTACCTTTCCAATATCTCATCACACCGGTATCTCGTACTCCAGGTCTTACGGACGTGATCCCTCACAGGCACTAAATGCCTGACCTCCAATCGGTCGACTTTTATCGGATTGCGGCCATGGTGCCATAACGCGCAACGACGATAAAGGTCGACGCCCCCAATTCTATCGTTCAAATTAAAATTATTATGAAAGTAATTCTCACGTCCATGAGCCTGTTTGCATTGCTGTCGTTAACCGCAGGCTGTGCGTCCAAACAGGAGGAGCCGGAATCCGAAGTCAAATTTTCGGCGACTAGTCCGTTGAAAAAAGATACGATAGTCACCCGGCAATATGTGTGTCAGATCCGCTCCATACAACACATCGAGATGCGGTCTCGCGAAAAAGGCTACTTGCAGGAAATTTTCGTCGACGAAGGACAGTCGGTGAAGAAGGGGCAACTGATGTTCAAGATTATGCCCTTGCTCTACCAGGCCGAACAACAGAAAGCTCAGGCGGAAGCCAACTTTGCCGAAATCGAATACATGAATACGAAGTCCCTTGCCGATAGTAATGTCGTATCAAAAAATGAGTTGGCCCTGGCCAAAGCCAAATTTGATAAAGCCAAAGCGGAATTATCATTGGCTGCGGTCCACCTTGCATTTACTGACATCAAGGCTCCCTTTGATGGCATTATGGATCACTTCCAGGTCCGGCGTGGAAGTTTGGTCAACGAGGGCGATTTACTCACCACACTCTCCGACAACAGCAAGATGTGGGTTTATTTTAATGTTCCGGAGGCGGAATACCTGAACTATAAAATCAAAGCGAGGAAAGACTCCGTCATGACGGTAAACCTGTTGATGGCGAACAACCAGTTATTTGAATACCGAGGAGTCGTTCAAACCATTGAAGCGGACTTTAACAACGAAACAGGAAACATTGCGTTCAGGGCAACATTTCCAAACCCGAAAGGACTTTTGCGGCATGGTGAGACCGGTAACGTGGAAATGACCGTGCCGCTCATCAACGCGCTGATCATCCCTCAGAAGGCGACGTTCGAAGTCCTTGAAAAGAAATATGTGTTTATGATCGACAAAGACAACGTCGTGCACCAAAAGGAAATCACCATCGGCGCCGAAATGCCCGATCTGTACATTATTCCTCACGGATTAGTCGAAAAGGATAAAATACTTTTCGAGGGGTTACGCAAGGTAGCCGATGGTGAGAAGATAAAGTATGAATATGAGGATCCGAAAGCGTTGCTCAGCAAGTTGCAGGTGAAGGCAGAATAATAAGAAGTGAGAGTAAGCGATAGGGTGTAGGAAGAAAATAGTTTTGAGTAAAAGAATTTATCGATACTTCAAGTTTGAATTACCGATTTGTATCATAAGAAAGAGGAAACGATATGTTTAGTAGATTTTTAAAGCGACCTGTCCTGGCCATCGGCATATCGTTGGTGATTGTTTTCATTGGCGTACTGTCGATTGTGACGCTGCCCACCTCGCAATTCCCAACCATTGCTCCTCCCATGATCAGTGTCTTTGTGTCTTTTCCGGGAGCAACCGCCAAAACACTGACTGAGTCCGTTGTTATTCCGCTGGAACAGGCCATAAACGGTGTGTGGGGAATGAGGTACATGACCTCCGATGCGACCAGCGCCGGCGAGGCGACCATTCTCATCTTGTTCAACATGGATCAGGATATCAACGCGGCCTTGGTTCAGGTTTCCAATCGCGTGGAACAGGTCCGAAACCGCCTGCCTGCTTTGGTGCAGCGCGAAGGGATCATTATCAGTCCGATCATCCCAAGCATGTTGATGTATGTGAATCTTTACAGTAAGGACCCCAACGCGAACATGAAGTTTCTTTTCAACTACGCGGGGGTCAACATGATACCGGAAATACAACGGATCAACGGAATGGGCCAGGCGCGGATTCTGGGCAGTCGCCAGTACGCCATGCGCGTTTGGCTAAACCCCGACCGGATGAGGGCGTACAGTATTTCTCCGGATGATGTGATGAAGGCGCTCGGTGAGCAAAGTGTAATCGGTTCGCCTGGCCGGATCGGTCGGGCGGATGGTCAGCGTGCGGAAGCGCTTGAATATGTGTTGGCCTATTCAGACCGATTTAGTGACAGTAAACAATATGAAAATGTAATTATCCGGGCCAATCCCAATGGAGAACTTCTTCGATTAAAAGATGTGGCGAAGGTGGTGTTGGGAAGTGAATGGTACGATATCTATTCTGACCTGAACGGCTATCCTTCTGCCGCCATTGTGCTCAAGCAGACCTACGGAAGCAATGCCAGCCAGGTAATCAAAGAAGTAAAGGCCAAGCTGGAAGAACTGAAGAAATCATTTCCGCCGGGGATGGACTATGAGATCAGCTATGATGTTTCGAAATTTCTGGATGCCTCGACCGAGAATGTAATCCATACGTTGAGAGACGCGTTTATCCTGGTAGCGCTGGTCGTATTCGTGTTTCTTGGCGACTGGCGATCAACCCTCATTCCCATATTGGCCGTACCGATATCGCTGATCGGGGCTTTTATGTTCATGTCCATATTCGGGCTCACCATCAACATGATTACATTATTTGCCCTGGTACTCGCCATTGGTATTGTGGTGGATGATGCGATTGTGGTGGTGGAGGCGGTACACCAGAAAATGGAAGAGGAACCTCATCTGACGCCGTATAAGGCGGTTCAAAAAGTGCTGGGCGAGATCAGCGGAGCCGTGATAGCCATTACGTTGCTGATGACGGCAGTGTTTGTTCCCGTATCATTTATGTCGGGTCCCGTCGGCGTTTTCTACCGGCAGTTCTCGATTACGATGGCCAGTGCCATTATCCTTTCGGGGATCATCGCGTTGACCCTCACGCCGGTGCTTTGTGCCATGATCTTAAAGAATACGCATGGAACGACAAAGAAGAAAAACATATTGACCCGGTTTCTGGATGTCTTCAACAGAGGATTTGAAAAAGTCACAGGTTTATATGTAAGTCTGCTAAAATTGATCGCGCACCGGAGGTGGGTCACGGTTGGTTTGTGGTTGTTATTTGGTGCGGGGATCATCGCAATTACCACAACGTTGCCCTCCGGTTTCATTCCCAGTGAAGATCAGGGGATGATCTACGCCATCGTGCAAACACCTCCCGGCTCCACACTGGAAAGGACCAATGATATATCGCGCCAGTTGCAAGAACTTATCATGCATAAGGTTGAGGGTGTACAATCGGTCTCTTCAATAGCGGGTTATGAAGTGCTCACCGAAGGACGCGGTTCGAACGCCGGAACCTGTTTGATCAATTTGAAACCCTGGTCGGAACGGAAGCATACGGTCATTGAAATGGTTTACGAACTGGAGGAGTTGTCGAAGGAAATCCCCGGTGCTACCATTGAATTCTTTGAACCACCTGCTGTACCGGGATATGGCGCAGCGGGCGGATTTTCATTGCAGCTGCTCGATAAAACCAATTCCGGCGATTACGAGCAGCTTGAGCGGGTGAAAAATGAATTCATGGCCGCGCTCGACAAACGCAAAGAGCTGGACGGTTTATTCACCTTCTTTAGTGCCAACTATCCTCAATATGAACTTACAATAGACAACCAATTGGCCATGCAAAAAGGGGTCTCCATCGGCAACGCGATGAATACCTTGTCCATCTTCGTTGGAAGTACCTATGAGCTTGGCTTTGTCAAGTTCCAGCGCTTTTTCAAGGTGTTTGTACAATCGTCGCCGGAGTTCAGGCGGCTTCCGTCGGACCTTCTGAAATTATACGTTAAAAGTGACCGCGGTGAAATGGTTCCGTTTTCGGCTTTTATGAAAATTAGAAAGAAACAGGGAGCCAATGAGATCAACCGTTATAATATGTACAACACGGCGGCGATCAAGGGCGCACCCGCCAAGGGATTCAGTAGTGGCGAAGCCAACGCGGCGATCATGGAAGTTGCAAAAACGTTGCCCAATGGGTTCGACATCGGCTGGGCGAATCTTTCCTTTGATGAGGTGAGACGTGGAAATGAAGCGATTTACATTTTCCTTATCGTTATCACGTTTGTTTACATCGTGCTTGCCGCCCAGTATGAAAGTTTCATTATCCCGTTGGCAGTGGTTCTTGCTTTGCCTCCGGGAATTTTCGGGTCGTTCATGTTGATCGACTATATGGGACTTGCCAATGATATTTATGCTCAGGTCGGCCTGGTTATGCTGGTCGGTTTGCTGGGTAAGAACGCCGTACTGATTGTGGAGTTTGCCGTGCAGAAACATCACCAGGGAGCGACAATACTCGAAGCGGCAGTGGAGGGTGCCAAGGTCAGGTTTCGCCCGATCTTGATGACGTCATTTGCATTTATCGCCGGTTTGGTTCCGTTGGTAATTTCTCATGGCGCAGGTGCCATCGGTAACCGCACCATTGGCGGATCCGCGCTCGGTGGCATGCTCTTTGGAACCATCTTCGGCGTCATCATCGTCCCTGGCCTATACTTCATTTTCGGAAGTCTCGCGGAAGGTAGAAAACTGATCCGGGATGAAGAGGACGATTCACTGACTGAAGACCTGGTCCATAAAATGGACAAGTTTCCTCAATCCACCGATAAGTAAAAGCAATGACCCATAAAGGAATAATAAAGTACGTCGGCATAACTTGTCTGACACTGATGTGCGAAGCTTGTATTCCCACGTTAAATACGAAAACGGAAAATAAATCAGTTCCTGTAAGCTTTGACGACTCCCGGGATACGATCAATACCGGAACGGTCAAGTGGAGGGATTTTTTTACCGATCCTTACCTGCACGAGCTGATTGACACCGCGCTGAAGAACAACCAGGAACTCAATATTATTCTCCAGGAAATCAACATTGCTCAAAACGAGGTGCGGGCACGGAGGGGGCAATACTTGCCTTTTGTCAATTTGGGAGCGCAGGCAGGTGTTGAAAAAACGCCAAAGTATACCCGGTCGGGGGCCATCGACGCCTCCACCGAAATTGCGCCCGGACAAAAAATTCCTGATCCTTTGCCGGATTATATATTGGCCGCCAATGTTTCGTGGGAAGGGGATATATGGAGGAAACTGAGGAATGCAAAGAAGTCAGCGGTCTATCGTTACCTGTCTACCCGCGAAGGCAAGAATTTTATGGTAACCCATTTGATTGCCGAGATAGCCAACTCCTATTATGAGCTTATGGCATTTGACAATCAGCTTGAGATTCTAAAACAGAATATCAAGATTCAGCAAAACGCACTCGAGATTGTCAAGTTGGAGAAACAGGCGGCGAAAGTTACGGAGTTGGCCGTGCGGAGGTTTGAGGCCGAGGTGTTGAAGAATCAAAGTCGCCAGTTCTACGTCCACCAGGAAATCACAGAGACTGTCAACCGGATCAACTTTCTGGTGGGCAGGTACCCTCAGAATCTTTTGAGAAATTCACAAGCGTTTATTGATCTGGTCCCCGATACTATTCACACGGGCATCCCGCCGCAGTTGCTGCAGAACAGACCGGACATCAAGCAAGCCGAACTCGAACTGTTGGCCAACAAGCTGGACGTTAAAGTCGCCAAGGCCTATTTTTATCCTTCTTTGAACATTACCGGAAGTGTCGGGGTCGAAGCATTCAATCCGACTTTCCTGATCACCAATTGGGGGTCGGTGATGTCCTATGTGCTCGGCGGATTGACTGCGCCGCTGATCAACCGGAATGCCATCAAAGCTGCTTATTATAGTGCCAACGCAAAACAAATACAGACCGTTTTCAATTACGAACGCACGATCCTGAATGCGTACATCGAGGTCGCCAATCAGGTCGCCAACATCAGCAATCTGAAAAAGAGCTACGATTTGCAAAAGCAACAGGTGCTGGCCCTCACCCAGTCGATCGATATTTCCACACGGCTGTTCAAATCCGCCAGGGCCGACTATATGGAGGTCTTGCTGACCCAACGCGATGCGCTTGAATCGAAATTTGAACTTGTCGAAACCAAAAAGCAGCAGATGAATGCCCGAGTCAATATTTACCGGGCACTGGGGGGAGGATGGAATTAGTGACGGACGAAATAAAAATTCTATCTTCACACATGAAGCTTTTTATTTATTGCGTGCCGATTTTATTGGCGACGGGGTCCTACGCGCAGACCACCTATCCCAAACCTCTTACGCTCACCGCGGATGAAGATCATCACCAGATGATGGATCAACTGGGCGTAAAATCTCTGCGCCCCGGACCCAGTGGTGATGAGAAGGCGCCAAACCATGCCAACTATGACGAATCCGTCGCTAATCCTTTTCCGGAACTGCCCGATGTTTTGAAGCTGAAGAACGGAACCAGGGTCAACTCCGCCGCCATTTGGTGGCAACTTCGCCGGCCCGAGATCGCCGAAGAAATGGAGCGGGAGGTTTATGGAAGACTTCCAAAGAATATTCCGAAAGTCACCTGGAAGCAAGGGATTGTCGAAAGAGAGTTCGTGGGATTTACGCCCGTTATCGCAAAAGAGTTGACGGGTCATGTTGATAATTCCTCCTATCCGCTGATCAATGTGGACATATCGATGACGTTGGTAATACCTGCCAATGCCAAAGGCCCCGTTCCGGTATTGATGATGTTTGGCCGGACTGGTTTTCCAAATCCGGTGCAGCCCGGTCCAGACGACATGAAGATCCTCAATGAGGCTTTGCGGAAGTTGCTTTCAAAGGATTCTGTGGTCAAGGCGATTCTTGATAAATATCCCGCTTACAGCGTGTTGCCGCGACTCGTTCCCGCGCTCGGCGGCGAGCCGACACGAGAGCAGCAGTTGATCCAGTCGGGGTGGGGTTATGCCTCGATCGATCCAGCAAGCATTCAGGCCGACAACGGGGCGGGCATCACAAGGGGTATTATCGGGTTGGTTAACAAAGGCCAGACCCGCAAGTCCGACGACTGGGGTGCGCTTCGCGCATGGGCCTGGGGTGCGGCGCGCGCGCTTGACTACCTTGAAACGGACCCATTGGTCGATGGGACGCATGTGGGAATTGAAGGCGTGTCGAGGTACGGCAAAGCCGCCTTGGTTACTCTTGCATTCGAGTCGCGGTTCGCGATGGGATTGATCGGTTCGTCCGGCAAAGGCGGCGCTACTTTGCATCGTCGCAATTTCGGGGAGGCCGTGGAAAGTCTGACCGGCGGAGAATATTATTGGATGGCGGGAAATTTTATTAAATACGGAGCGTCGGAATCCAAGAGCGGTTCGCAAAACGCGGGCAGCATCCCGGTTGATTCGCATGAACTCATTGCCCTGTGTGCACCGCGTTTAACATTCATCAGCTACGGCATTCCTGAAAAAGGTGACGCCAAGTGGTTGGATCAGCAAGGAAGTTACATGGCCACCGTGGCGGCAGGCGCTGTTTTTAAATTGTTAGGCGTTAAGGACCTCGGGGTCTCTAATGATTACAAAACTGAAAAAATGCCTCCTGTCAACACCGGTCTTCTCGACGGCGAAGTTGCTTGGCGTCAGCACGACGGCGGTCACACGGATGCCCCAAACGTAAAGTTCTTTGTTGAGTGGGCAAATCGGAAAATCGGGAAAACGCCTTGAATCGGAGTGGTTGACCAAGACTACCGGGCTGGGGACGGAATTATTCCAGAATGCAGCCAATTTTTTTGTACGCAATAGCAAAATCTATGTTCGCATTTTAGAATTTCCGTTCTATACATTGCTATTAAAATAGAATGGCTTGCGAGGAGTATTTCGCATTCTTTCATCTATTCGTTCAGCCAGCCATTGAAAATACTCACACAGAAAAGGGTCAGGACGTTTCTCACGCGAATCCTGAATCATCACTTTGTATTTTTCCCAAGCAATTGAAACCAAGGAACCAATTGTTTTATCCACGAGGTCAATATTTATAAGCCGTTCAGCTACAAGAAGGCCAAGCGATTCCATTTCCTGTGCAAACTGGGTAATAATAATCCCTTCGTGAGCAGGAAGTTTTTGCCAATCTTCGTGTGTAGGAGGTATATCGTGCGCAGTAACATAATTCATGAGTTCTGAAAATTAACGAGTATTGAAATTGCGCAACGCCTCGAGTGTAAGTCTTTCCTGACGATCGCGTGTTGCGGTCTTAACTTGTGCGATGCCAAATATCAAAGCAATAATGGCCGATACGGAAAGCGCAATATTAGCGATAAGTGTGATTGTCTCGGAAGTCATATTCTTGTTAGATTTTAAAGAATTAAAAAATTTAGATTATTGAAGCCAAATTGAAGTGAGAGCCGTGTTAAAGGTCGCCTTGAAATTTGAATTTAACGGAGTGACTTATTTTTCTAATTCAATAATCATAGACGTAATTCCAAACCTGAGTGACAAAGAGGGTGCTTGGATCCGGAAATTAAAAATTGAAGACAAGGACTACATTGTTATCGAGCAAATTGTAACTATTAGACCAATAATAACTGGCTCTGCGAACAACTTGAACATTGAATGGAAGTCAACGGAGGAGAATCTCGTGAAACTTACAAAAGAACCGACCAATGTTTAAACGGAATGAATTCGCTTCTTCGCTAGGTTCGTAAACTTTCGAAAGCCATCTGATTTCAAAATTTGGAGTTTTTCCTTGAGTTGTAAGTGATCACTACGTCAAGCCCATTCCTCGCGATTCGTCTGAATGATAGATTATTACACCGTTTCTGGTGACCTGCGGTTAGGCTGCAACAGTGTTTTCGCCAACGCTTTTTAAACACAATCAACCTTTTCTTCTCCCCAAAAATATATTTTCAGAAAAAATTGAGCAGTCAATTAACTGCATTATATTTGCAGCCAACCAACTGCGTAATTCAATACAAACAAATGAGACGAGACATTTTTCAAGCCATTGCCGACCCGACACGGAGAGCCATCATCAGCTTATTGGTTATGCAGGCAATGACACCAAACGCTGTAGCTGAAAAATTTGATTCAACACGGCAGACAGTTTCAAAGCATATTCAAATTCTGCAAGAGTGCGGACTTGTAACAAGCGAACAAAAAGGCAGAGAAATTTATTATCAAATTGATCCGAAAAAATTAACAGAAGTGGACAAGTGGCTCGAACCATTCCGCAATATGTGGGGAGACAGATTTAATCGTTTAGACAAATTATTATCAAAAAACAGATCAGCTAAAACATGACAACAGACAAACAAACTCAAATCATTGCCGAACAAGGCAAACAAGAATTATTTATCATTCGTGAATTTGATGCTTCGCGAGAGGAAGTATTTCAGGCGTTTAGCACTCCCGAAACACTGGAACAATTCTTTGCACCCGAAGGCAGGATAATGAAATTCCACTTTGCTGAATTAATTAGCAATGGTAAATACCGCTATTCGGTTACAACGCAAAAAGGAAAACTACTTTGCACGTTCAAAGGTGTAATACATGAATCCGCTGCACCCGACAGAATCATTCAAACCTCTGAAATGGAAGGACTGCCATTCCCCGGTAATGTCGTGCTTGAAAAAATGAGCTTTGAAGCATTGCCAAACAGCAGAACAAAACTTATTATTCACGATGTATGTCTTAATGTGCAAACTCGTGACGCAATGATTTCTACAGGCATGGCAGACGGCTTGAAATCTATTTTTATGCAATTGGACGAGTTACTGAAACAGAAATAATTGTCATGCAAAATCGCAGCACTTCTTTTGCAAAACTTGCCATTGCATTCGCACTGACTTATCAGTTATTGGCAATACTTGCTATTTTTTTAAAACCCGACTTAGCTGTTTATTGGCACACCATCAGTGAATGGGCAATTGGTAATTACGGATGGGTAACGCAAGCGGCTTTCATTTCATCAGGTATCAGCTATTTGTTTTTATACCTGGCTGTTAAACCTGAAATAGCAGCACGAGCCGGCAAAGTAGGTTTAGCCTTTTTATTTCTGTGCTTTGCAGGAACAATAATTGTCGGACTGTTTGTTACTGACTCTTACCCGCCGGATTTTACAATTCCAACTACTTTATTTCATACACTCGGCGGCACTTTTGCAATGGTATTCCTTCCTTTTGCCGCATTGCTCATCAATCGCAATCTTGCTATCCGCAACGCTAACTTTGCACATTCAAGAACTATTTTAAAATGGACCGGATTTCTGCCTTTACTTGCTTTCATCGGATTTATTGTTCACCTCAATGTTTATGTTATTCCATTAGGTGAAAATGCTGTTGGAGAAAATGTTCCCATTGGTTATCCGCCTCGGTTGATGTTTCTAAGCTATCATATTTGGTTGTTTATTTTGGCTTATCAAATTATCAAAACAAAATCAAAAAAAAAGTTTGTCAGTGATTTCGAGGGTAGTTCGAAACCATTCAGCTGGCTTTAATTTGAGCGGTTTTGCATCTGGCTGGTTGGATACCAGTAGCCCTGATAGCTTGGTGGGGAATTGCTACGATAATGTTTAGCAATATTGCAAAAGACGAACGATTATTATTTTGGCAAAATAAAAATAATGACCTTGACAGCAGCCTGCCGATCGAAGAGGCGGTCCTGCTAAAATGATCTGGTTCCTAGGGTGAAACGTTATATTCCATAGGAGACCCACAAGACCCAATAGATTTAAGTTTGACGATTGCCAAAGCCAACAACAAGACATATAAATTAAAGAATAAATGGAAACGAGTGAATTAGTATTGAAAAGTCTATTAGGTATGTTGTTCCTGCTCTTTGTTATGGGTGTTGTTTTATTTGTTCCATATGGAAGTTTGAATTACGAATTGGCGTGGTTGTATTTAATACTGTTTTTTATTTGTGTAACCGGAATTACCGTCTATCTTTTTTTATTTGACCAACACTTATTAAAGAGCAGACTTGCTGCTGGACCAGTCGCTGAGACAAGAATGACACAAAAAATAATTCAATCAGTTGCAGGATTATCGTTTTTAGCTACCTATGTTTTGTCAGCCATAGATTACAAAAACAATTTTTCAAATGTTCCATTGTTTTTTTCTTACGGCAGTGATGCGTTTTGTGTTCTTGCGTTTGTTCTTTTGTTTTATGTGTTTAAACAAAACACATTTCTCAGTGCTACAATTGAAGTCCAACAAAAACAACAAGTAATTTCAACAGGATTGTATGGGATTGTCCGACACCCAATGTACACAGGTGCTTTTATTTTATTGCTTTTTACACCACCAGCTTTAGGTTCTTATTATGGGCTACTTCCTGTTTTAGTTCTAATTGCTGTTATTATATATAGAGCAATTGATGAAGAAAATGAACTAAAACAAAATCTGATAGGATACGAAGAGTATTGTCAAAAGGTGAAGTATCGTCTCGTCCCTTTTGTTTTCTAAGACACAATGATTGTCCCCGAGAGTGCATTACTATCGATGCCTGTTTATGCCTAAAGATATTTGTTGCTTTTGCACCTTTGGACAATTTTGTTCAGATTGCGGGATGCGCTCTCTCCATAAATATTTACCAAATGGTTATTCTAAACCCGCCATTAAAAATAAACCCGTCAGTTGGAGCCCAGATTTCTTTGAGGAGAGAAAGACTTTGACGAATTCGCTCAGCTAATTTTGTATTGTATGCCATATGGATTTTCGATTAACCAATTTATGTCTTTTCAGAAATTGTTTTCAATCCCGACATGAATTTCTTGATACCGGCATCCGATTGTTTCCTAATCATTACAGCGTCAAGTAATTTACCGAAAAGCCCGAACTTTACAGTATAGTTCATTACTTGTTTCACTTTAGTTTGATTTCCAACCTGTTCAAAACTATAGGAGTGTTTTAGTTTTTCAACAGGAAATGAACAAGCAGTTAACTCAAAGGTGAGCGCAGTCCCTGGGTCGAATTCTGTCACCCTTTCTTCAAACCAGTTTTTCCCATCGGCCATGTGTACCTTCCGTTTTGCATCGATTCCTGTTTTTTGAGGAGAAATTACAACAGATTTTTTAACGGTTGGATCGTATTTCTCCAGCAGATCCAAATTGGTTAGGATACCCCAGACCTTGTCCCTTTCGGCTGAGATTGTGGTTTCATTGTAAATGGTTGCCATAAATGTGATTGGTTAGGTTTGACTACTTGTGTTTAACAAGTACAAAGAAAATACTACTACTTGTTATTTGCAAGTAGTTGGTGAAATCATTATTTTTGCCTTATGGGAAAAGCGAAAAAAAGGTCAGATTGTCCTATAAACTATGCCTTGGAATTATTTGGTGACAAATGGACACTCCTGATAATCCGGGATTTGATGTTTAAAGAGAAGCATTATTATGGGGCATTCATGTTATCAGAGGAGAAGATCGCAACCAACATCCTGGCCGACCGATTGGAGCTGCTTGAACACGCTGGGATAATATGGAAGACTGTCGATCCATCTCACGCATCAAAATTCATTTATCGACTTACAGAGAAAGGAATTGATTTAGTTCCTTTGCTCGTGGATATTATTGTGTGGAGTTCAAAGTATGACGATAAAACCGCGGCTGACTTTAAGTTTGTGAAAAAGGCATTGAAGGATCGCGAGAACGTAATCGATAAAATAAGGGAGAAATTAATTGCAGAATTGAAAACTTCAACAGATATCTAGATTTAACATGTTGACCGCATATCAACCTAAATATCTATCATGCCTTCTGGTCAAGGTTGACAAGTTGGCCCTGTTTTTACAACTTTCCTTAAGAGGGGTTTGATTTGCTCGATTTCAGATTATACTTTTTGTGAGATTGTGATTAGCGTGGGATCACAATCTTTTGCCTATTAATGCCTATAGCTGCCTAATAATGCCTTGATATTTATTATGGAGTAAACTGAAATGCATTACTATAAATGCCGATTAATGCCTAAAGATGCCAGATCTCTCCCGTGACTTATCAATAAAAAAGGCCTCAAACAACACTGTCTGAGGCCCATTGTGATCCCACTGGGGGCGAAACATTAAACCAGTAGTCCCCTGCAACATCCTGGTGAAACCAGTCAAGAGTCAAGAAGTATCCATTTTCATTCCGATAGCACCAACAGACACCACCATTTCCCATGGGCTGCGCCGTGGCCCAGTCCAAAAAAATTCCACGTAGTGACGGGAGAAAAACAAAGAAACTTAGCCCTATATTTAATTTATTAAATGTAGGGCTAAAAATTTCATTTAATGGAAGCAAAAGAGACCTTAAGAGCTCACATAGCTAAAATAGCTGTGCTTACCGATGAGCAGTTTGATTATTTCTTTTCACATTTCAGGAAACAGAGTTTCAAAAAAGGACAAGCAATTATTAGTATGGGGGATCTTGTGGATTGTGAATACTTCGTCATTTCTGGCTGTTTAAAATCCTTCTTTATTAATGATGATCAGAAAATGTTCATTATGCAGTTTGCTATGTCTACTTGGTGGGCTTCCGATTACAATGCATTATATAATCGTACTAAAGCTACCATCAACTTGGACTGTATTACCGATGCAGAAGTTCTTTGCATTACCAATGACGACCGTGAAAAACTTTGCAAAGAACTTCACCCGGCAGAACATTTTTTTCGATGGAGAACCAATAAAGGATATGTGGCAAGTCAAAAACGATTGTTGTCTTTTATGAATAACAATGTGAAGTACCGATACGAAGAACTTTTGCGCCTCTATCCCGAACTTTATAATATGGTTCCTAAAAACCTGATTGCTGCTTACCTTGGTGTTTCAAGAGAGACCCTCAGCCGATTACGCCAAGACTGAAAAGTGATCTAGGTCACATAAATTACGCTCTCGCCAGAATGTGATCTAGGTCACACAGCTACATGGAGTTACCATCCCAATTTTGCTTTGTAATTAAAACACAAACAAAATGGAAAATCAAAAATTTGAGAGGGTAAACACCAAAAGCTGGTTAAATAAGTATTTAGTCACAGCATTCATAGTTTTCGGCAGCATGCTTGTACGGGTTAGTCCAGTAGCAGCGCAAGCTCCAGTTGTAAAAAACATCGTAATTGTGCATGGCGCATTTGCAGATGGTTCCGGATGGAAAGGGGTTTATACCAATCTTACAAAAAAAGGGTATCATGTAACTATTGTTCAAAACCCGCTGACCTCATTAGAGGATGATGTTGAAGCGACCAACCGTATACTTGATCAACAGGATGGGCCAGTAATATTGGTGGGTCATTCCTGGGCTGGTGTAGTAATTACCCAGGCAGGTGTACATCCTAGAGTTGTCTCATTGGTTTATGTAGCCGCCTTTGAACCAGATAAAGGTGAAACCGCAAATCAATGGTCAGGTACTCAACCAAAAGCGGATGCAATGCGTGTTACAGCTGATAAAAAAGGAGTTGTATTTTTTGACAGAGAAACATTCCATGCGGGGTTTTGTGCGGATCTTGATCAGGCGACAGCAGATTTCATGAACGCTTCACAACAACCTATTGTCGGACAGTGTTTCGCTACTCCTGTAACAGAAGCAGCCTGGAAAGATAAGCCAAGCTATGGGATAGTGGCTACTGAAGATAAAGCCATCAACCCGGACATACAACGTAACATGTACAAACGTGCACATACTAACATCAAAGAGATCAAAGGCAGCCATGCGATTTTCATCTCAAATCCTGAGGCAGTAGCGCAAGTGATCATTAACGCATCTCAGAAGAAGTAAAAAACTGATTTCCTAAATCGAAACCCGATACCTTTTCAAAGGTTTCGGGCATCGGTTGTCGGAGAAAACTAAGAATCAGATTATGCATGTTCGAAGATTGAAAACTCATCGTGGTTAATTAAGGTAACAATCAGAATGAAAGTCATTAAAGAAAAGCATCCTCTGGTAATGAGATGGACACACTGGGTGAACTTTCCTATACTGGCCATTATGATCTGGAGTGGGATGCTGATCTATTGGGCAAATGATGAATACTCCATCACGATACTGGGGCATGCCTTTTTCCATTTCTTTCCTGATTGGTATTATAATCTGCTGCATATCTCTTCACGATTGGCTGAAGGCATGGCTTTTCATTTCCTGGTTATGTGGTTTTTTATATTGAATGGCTTATTCTATATACTATACACTATCATATCAGGTGAGTGGAGACAATTGCTACCTAACCGGCATTCATTCAAAGAAGCATGGCTGGTATTACTACACGATCTGCATATCAGAAAAATAGCCCCACCGCAGGATAAATATAATGCAGCCCAGCGTATTGCGTATACAGCAATTATTGTAATGGGATTCGGCTCAATGATTACAGGGATGGCCATTTATAAGCCAGTGCAATTTTACTGGTTGGCATGGTTATGCGGAGGCTATCATTTAGCCAGGATATGGCATTTTGCTTTGACTATCGGCTACCTGTTATTCTTCGTGATCCATATTGTACAAGTGATTTTAGCAGGGTGGAATAATTTCAGATCGGTTATTTCCGGATTTGAGGTAGTGAGTGAGCAATCTAAACCTGCAATTAAAAGTAAAGACGAAGATGAAAAAGCCTAAGACAGGATTGGCTACTGAGCAAAAGATCAAGCGCAGGAATTTTATTTCATTTGCGGTTTGGGGCGCTTACGTTGCCAGTGCTTATGCCGGCTGGAGATGGTTATACAAATCACCCGATGAAACTCCGGGTATAACGGCAGGTGCGCATAGACCTCTGCGCAAAGCACTTAACAAAACGGAATTATTTTTCAGGAGACTGATCTTTAACGAGAACCACCTGGTAAAAACCTATCCGCGCTCAATGGCAGCAAAG
>Ga0209647_1001955_pt1 | contig 16980 bp, 16 predicted proteins | sample GraSoi_2013_60cm_FD_185827 | JGI IMG/M metagenome (GOLD analysis project Ga0209647, IMG submission 185827) | Grasslands soil microbial communities from the Angelo Coastal Reserve, California, USA - Sample 9_17_2013_60cm (SPAdes) (version 2) | ecosystem: Environmental > Terrestrial > Soil >...
AGCGGAATGTTGGCGTAGGCGTAGGGTTGCAGCTCGACCGGTACGAACTCGTGTCGCGGCACCTTGGCCATGGCCGCCATCACGCGTTCGTCGAGCGCCGCCTTGCCGATCAGGTCGCTCACGTGAAATGTGCCGGCGGCAATTTCCGCGAGCATCTGTCGACGGAGGATTTCGAAGTCTTTCACGCTCATTGCGATCCTGCGGCCACAACGGGATACGCGGCACTCGACGCAGGCACGCGTCGAGTGGCTTGTTCGCCCACGGAAATGTAGGCGAAACTCGCTCGGCTTTCCACCGAGGGTGAGGGCGCACCGAACGATGAACCGGTCAGGCGTCGGGTCTGTGACCATTGCGGTCGATGACGCACACAGCGTCCGCGGGCTGTTGCTGGCGCCGCCGAGCGCGCGCGCCTGCTATGTCCTCGCGCATGGAGCGGGAGCCGGAATGTTCCACCCATTCATGGACAACGCTGCGAAGGGGCTCGCCGAGCGCGGGATCGCCACGCTGCGCTATCAGTTTCCGTACATGGAAAGAGGCGCCAAGCGGCCCGACCCTCCCACGCTCGCGCATGCGACGGTCCGCGCTGCCGTGGCGGAAGCCGCCCGGCTTGCACCGGCACTTCCCCTCCTCGCCGGCGGCAAGTCCTTCGGCGGCCGCATGACCTCGCAGGCGCAGGCCGCATCCCCCCTCGCGGGCGTGCGCGGCCTCGCCTTCCTCGGCTTTCCGCTGCATCCGGCGGGACGGCCGTCGGACGCGCGTGCCGAGCATCTTTTCGAGGTCGAAGCGCCGATGCTGTTTCTGCAAGGAAGCCGCGACAAGCTGGCTGACCTCGAGCTGCTTCAGCGGTTGATAGCGCGGCTCGGCGAGCGCGCGTCGTTGCGGCTGATGCAAGATGCCGATCATTCCTTCCACGTGCCGGCGCGCGCAGGACGAAGGGATGCCGACGTCCAAGAGGAAATGCTGGATACGCTTGCTGCCTGGATCCTGTCGGTGATCGCCCGCTGCGACTAAGCGCCGCGTCTTGGCTCGGAGGAGCGGAAACGATCCGCGGCGCGCTCGCGCGCCTTCGCAGCCTCGACCTCGCGATCGCGCGGCGGAGCGGCGGTCACGGCGCGTCGAGCGCGTCGAGCAGTTCATGCGCCGCCTGCGTCACCTGCTCCACCGCGCGGCTGAAAGCGGCTTGGTTTGCTTTGGAGGGCTGCGTGAATCCGCTCAGCTTGCGGACGAACTGCAGCGCGGAGGCGCGGATTTCTTCGTCCGTGGCGGGGGGTTCGAAGTTATGCAGCGTTCGAATGTTTCGACACATGGGACATCCTCAGCTGTTCAATTTTGCTTTGCCTGCACAAAACGTAACCAGAGCGTAGGGAGATCAGTTTCGTAGCCGGTTGGCACGGCTTCGGCGAGCGGCCGGCCATCGAGAATAGCGTTCATCATACGCGCAAAACCAACGGGCTTCGTGTCATGGAGGAAAGTGACGAAGAGCCCGGCCTGTCGGTACGCCATGAGGATCCGGAATGACGTGACAGGGACTTGCGGCGGATGCTCAAATTTGACGGCGGCGAGATTGAGCAACGAGCCTGCACTTTCAATGGCAATATGATCACCGCGCCGAATGGCGTCACGCGCTTGGAGCTCGCTTACGCCTTCCGCGCCGCCGCCTCCTGAAACCATTACGGCAAGTCCTTCCGTAAACCAATGCGGCAGTCGGATATAAGTCAGCTGCGAAATCCAGCTTTGAAGGTGTGCGTGAGACAACTCATGGGTAACGAGTGCGGGGAGACGGTGGCGTTGAGTGGAAAACAAAACCGGCGACAGGACTACATGGCCCAAAAATGTCATGCCAACCGCACCGCGATCTCCTAATCCGTTTGCAGCAACGAAGGCCTCCGGCGAGACGTACACTCCGACGGTGACAGGATGAGCAAATCGACGTCCATGGATGGCCTCCACCCGAGCAATGGCAGCGGGCAGGAGTCCGGCAACAGCGCGTGCATATTCGAACGCACCATCTTCGTAATGCACCTGAGGATTTTCCGGCAGCGCGGCCAACCGCTCCGGACTGTTCCACCACCCCGACGCAATGTGCCGCACCGTCGGCACGGCAGCGGCGGAGACCGCAGCGAAAAGCACGAAGCCCATGGCCGTTGCAGCGATCGTCTTTGAGATTGGGTGCCGCATGGCTAGCCGGCGGACATGAGACTGCAAATCAGTCGCGATTTATGAGTACGCATCCTTGCTGAACACGACCGAAACCTGCACCGGTCCCCGCCGCTCGAGGATTTCGACCGACACTTCGTTGGCGTGACGGCGCACCTTGAGGTCGACGCTCGATTGCTTGAGCTGCAAATTGCGCAGCATCAGTTCATCCAGGAACGGCGGCAAGCGCGGGTTGCGCAGGCGGATTTCGTTCGCGGCCGGATCGAATTGCAGCCCGAGCGAGGCCTCGATCAGCGTGAACGGCGTGGCGCTCGCCCAGGCCTGCGGCGAGCAGGCGACCGGATAGTGGGTCGGCCCGCGTCCGCGGCTGCGCTGAAAACCGCAGAACAGCTCGGGCAATCGCCGCATCTCCATGTAGGTTGCGGCATCGAACAAGCCTTTGAAGACGCGCTCGACCGAACGCCTGAGCCCATAGCGGGCCAATCCAAGGGCGATCAGCGCATTGTCATGCGGCCAGATCGAGCCGTTGTGATAGGACATCGGATTGTAGCGCGCTTCGGTATTGGCGATGGTGCGAATGCCCCATCCGGAAAAGAATTGCGGCCGCAGCAGGCCGTCCGCCACCTCGATCGCCCGATCGGGCTTGGCGATGCCGGTGAACAGCACCTGCCCGGCATTGGAGCTGCGCACGCGGCAGGGCTCCTTCTCGCCGTCGAGCGCGAGCGCGTAGGTCCCAAGCTCCGGACACCAGAAGCTTGCGTCGAATCGCTCGGCCAGCTGATCGGCTTCGGCTTTGAGACGCTGCGCCCGCTCGCCCCACCCCAGCCGTTCGATGCAACGTGCCAGCACCTGCTTGGCGCAGTAGACGTAGCCTTGCACCTCCGCGAGCGCGATCGGACCCTGCGCCAAGCGGCCGTCGGCGTGGAAAATCGCATCCTGGGAATCTTTCCAGCCTTGATTGGCGAGACCGCGCTCGGTCGCGCGGTAGTATTCGAGAAAGCCGTCGCCGTCGGGATCTCCGGCTCCGTCGATCCATGCGAGTGCGGCCTCGATCGCGGGCCACAGCTCCACAATGATGGCGTCGTCGCCGGTCCGCTCGGCGTACATGCCGGCCAGCATGACGAAGAGCGGCGTCGCATCGACGCTGCCGTAGTAGAGGCCGAAGGGGACCTCGTGCAGCGCCGCCATCTCGCCTTCGCGCATTTCGTGCAAGATTTTGCCCGGTTGCGCGTCCGACGCGGGATCGTCGGTCTTGGCCTGATAGGCGGCGAGCCGCCGCAGCACGCCTTGCGCGATGCGCGGATCGAACCACAGCATCTGCAGCGCGGTGATCAACCCATCGCGGCCGAAGGTGGTCGAGTACCAGGGAATGCCGGCGTAGGGATAGCGTCCCTGCGGCGTGCTGGTCATCAGCATGTAGAGATCGGACATCGAGCGGCACAGCACCTCATTGAGGAGGTCGTTCGAGGTCTCGACCGTGGCGGCGTTGCTCGAAACGGCGCGCCGATTGCGATGGACCGCGCGCAGGCCGCGCGCGAAAGATATGGCTTTGGGAGGTTCCGGCGCGCCGCAGGCGATGGTGCAGTAGATCGACGTCACCTGCTGGGGCGCAAGGGTGAGGCGATACGATGCCGTCGTCGCCGTGATCTCGGCCGGCGGCGGGTCGAAGCGCAGTACCGTCTGCCGCAGCTGTGCGTCCAGTCCTTTGTAGCTCAGCACGGTGGTGTCCGGGCGGAGCGCCTGGCGGGTGCTGGCGCCGCGGCGTTCCCGCTGCAAGCCGCGCACCTCGAACAAGTCGGCGAAATCGCTGTCGAACAGCATCGTCAGGCGCAAATCGACCGCACGATCGCCATGGTTTTGGATCCCCAGCCTTTGATAGGCCGTGTCGCGCCAGAGAAAAATCGTGCGCACGACGTGCATGGTGTCCTTGGGTAGAACGAGGCGATGGTCGAAATACACGTCGGGATTGGTCAGATCGACGGTCAGCTGCGTATTGTCGTCGCGCACGTTGGAGCCGAGCAACAGCGGCTGGGTGCCGTTGAGCAAAAGCTCGAGATGCGAGAGAAAACGCGTGTCGCAATGAAAGAGCCCGTCGGCGCCGCCGGCCGATGCGCCCACATCGCCGTGGCTGTCGAGAACGAGGAACGTATCGTCGTGCTTGAGGGTGCGGCGCGGGCGCGTCGCAGGGCCCGTCGCCGGAATATAGAACGGCGCCTCGGGAATAATTTCGAACGGCAATTTCGGGAGGGCGGCGCCCACACTCGCCATGAAAGCCCTGTCAGTTCATGCCTTTTTCCAGCTCCGGCTGCAGCCTCGGCAGGGCGGTCTCGCGCTCCGGCAGCGCCGGCCGCTTGAGCAGCGAGCGGTACACATGAACATAGTCCTTGGCCATGCGCGCAGCGGAAAAGCGCTGGTCGAATCGCTGCCGCACCGCGCGCCGATCGAGCGCGAGCACCTCCGGCACCATCCTGATCGCCTCGTCCATCGCGCCGACGATCAAGCCGGTGACCCCGTGATCGATGATCTCGGGCACGGAGCCGCAACGGAAGGCGAGCACCGGCGTGCCGCAGGCCATGGCCTCGATCATGGACAATCCGAACGGCTCCGGCCAGTCCACTGGGAACAGCAGCGCCGCCGCATCGCCCAGGAACTCGCTCTTGGCCCGCTCGTCGATCTCGCCGATGAATTCCACGCCGGGTTGATTGAGCAGCGGCACGATTTTCTCGCGGAAATAGGCTTCGTCGACCTTGTCGACCTTGGCGGCGATCTTGAGCGGGATCTCCAGCGCTCGTGCAATTCGGATGGCGCGGTCGGGCCGCTTCTCGGGCGAGATGCGTCCGAGAAACGCCAGATAGTTGCCGCGGGGCCGGTAATTCGGCTTGAGCAATTGGGCCGGAATCCCGTGATAGACGGTGGCGACGAAGTTCGCATTCGGGATCGGCTTGCGCTGCGCGTTGGAGATCGTCACCAGCGGCATTTCGCTGAAGCCGACATAGAGCGGCTTGAGGTCGTGCAGGTCTTGCCGGCCGTGCAGCGTGGTCACGGTCCGCTGGGCTATCGGCCGAAACAAGGGAAAATGAAACTGGTCGATGTGGAAGTGCAGAATGTCGAATTCGTCGACGCGCTCCCGCACCCGGTCGAGCATCAGCATGTAATAGGGGATCGGGTCGCGCACGTTGGCGTCGAGACGCAGCGCTATCGGTACGCACGGCACCAAACGCGCGCTGGAAACGGAGTCTCCGCTCGCAAAAAGCGTCACGTCATGGCCCGCTCGGACCAGCTCATCGGTGAGATAAGAGACGATTCGCTCACTGCCGCCATAAAGCCGCGGCGGCACGCTCTCCATGAGCGGCGCGATCTGCGCAATTTTCATATTTTCCTCTCTGCCAGGACCGGCTCTGATCGCAACGTATTGTCATGGGCAAAGTTCCGCAACTGCCCTTCACCGAGGAAACGAAAATTTGACCGAAAATTGCTCACGTCCGGGTTAACCTTCCGCATAGGCAACGGTCGACAACAGCGACACTTCGGCGCGGCGCGAATCGAGCCGCGTGTGCTGCACGATGATCGGAACGTCCGATTCGAACACCGAGGCGTAGTCGGTGTCGCGCGGGATCGGCTGCGGGTCGTCGAGATCATTGAAGCGCAAGTGCAGCGTGCGCCGGGCGGCGACGGTCACACGGTAGGGGCCGACCGGCTCCCGGTTGGCGAAGAAGATGGTAATGGCGACGCGCGCGTCCTTCTCGCTGGCGTTGAGGATGCAGGCGGTCTCGTGGGAGATGAGCGCGCGGTCGGAAAACGAGCTTTCGGAGGGGATGTAGCCTTCCGCGATTGCCCATCGCCGCCGTCCGATGGCCTCCATGCCGGTGCCTCCGTTTTCCCACAATAAAAAAGATAACGCGGACGGCCCGATTTTCGTTTCGCCCGCAGGAACTTTTTTTTGCCTCTGGCGTAGAGATGTCGTCAATGGCGTTTGCCGGAAAGCCCGACGACGGCATTCCGAGCAAGCGCCGAGTGCTTTATCGCGGACAGCGCCCCCGCGACTCCAGTTCGAGCCAATCGAGGGGCAGGATGCGCGCAATCACCGTTTCGCCCGGCATCGCCCATTCGGCGAGGCTCGAGGATATCCCCGACCCGCCGGAATCGGACGGGCCCGTCCTGGTGCGCACGTTGGCGCTCGGCGTGTGCGGGACCGATCGCGAAATCCTCGATGGCCGTTATGGCTCTGCTTTATGGCTCTGCCCCTCCCGGTCAGCAGCGTCTTGTGCTCGGCCATGAATCGCTGGGCGCGGTGGAAGCGGCGCCTGCGGGGTGCGGGCTTGCGCCCGGCGATCTCGTCGTCGGGATCGTGCGCCGGCCCGATCCTGTGCCGTGCCTCGCGTGCGCCGCCGGCGAATGGGACATGTGCCGCAACGGGCGCTACACCGAACGCGGGATCAAGGAGCGGCACGGCTACGGCGCCGAACGCTTCCGCCTCGAGCCGGAATTCGCGATCAGGATCGACCCGGCACTGGGCATTCTCGGCGTGTTGCTGGAGCCCGCCAGCATCCTCGCCAAGGCCTGGGACCACACCGAGCGCATCGGCCATCGCGCGCGTGCGTGGCAGCCGAAGACGCTGCTCATCACCGGCGCCGGGCCCATCGGGCTTCTGGCGGCCCTCATGGGAATCCAGCGCGACCTCGACGTGCATGTGCTCGATCACAACAAGGGTGGTCCGAAGGAGGCGCTCGTGCGCGATCTCGGCGGGACCTACCACAGCGACCCGGCGGGCCTCGAACGGCTGGCTCCCGATATTCTGATGGAATGCACCGGAGCTGTGGGCCTCATCGGTGCATGTCTCGGCGCGACGGCGGCGGCCGGAATCGTCTGCCTGACCGGTGTCACCGAGCCCGGAAAGGTGTTCGACGTCGATATCGGCCGCCTCAACCGCACCATGGTGCTCGACAACGACGTCGTATTCGGGACGGTCAATGCCAATCGGCGGCACTACGAGACGGCGGCGGCCGCGCTCGCGCGCGCGGACAAGCGTTGGCTTGGGCGGCTGATTACGCGTACTGTCCCTCTCGAGCGCTGGGATGAGGCGCTCGAGCACCGCAAAGGCGACATCAAGGTCGTCATCGATTTCAGGCCATAGGTCCGCATGTCGTCCCATATCGAGGATTACGCGCTGATCGGCGATTGCGAGGCGGCCGCGCTGGTCGCGCGCAACGGCTCGCTCGATTGGCTGTGTTGGCCGCGGTTCGATTCCGATGCTTGCTTCGCCGCGCTTCTCGGCTCCGACGACCACGGCCATTGGCTGATCGCCCCGCGCGACGACGGAGCCACCAGCACCCGGCGGTATCGGCCGAACACCTTGATTCTGGAAACACGCTTCGAATGCAGCGAGGGCGCGGTAACCCTGGTCGATTTCATGCCGATGCGGGGAACGCATTCGAGCGTGGTCCGTCTCGTGGTCGGGGAGCGGGGCCGAGTGACCATGAGCACCAAGCTTGTGCTGCGCTTCGGCTATGGGTCGATCGTTCCCTGGGTCACGCGGCCCGACGACGGCACGTTGCGGGCCGTTGCCGGCCCGGACATGGTCGTGCTGCGAACGCCGGTTCATCTCGCCGGTGAGAACATGACGACCGTCGGCAAGTTCACCGTGGTGGCGGGACAGACGGTGCCCTTCGTCCTCACCTATATGCCCTCGCATTTGTCGCCGCCGCCGCCGCTCGATCCTCGCTCCGCGCTCGAGGCGACGGAGGACTTTTGGACCGCTTGGTCGAAAAAATGCCGGCCGCCCGGACACTGCTCGGATGCGGTCATGCGCTCGCTGATCACGCTCAAGGCGCTCACCTATTGGCCGACCGGCGGCATCGTCGCGGCGCCGACCACCTCGTTGCCGGAATGCTTGGGCGGCGTGCGAAACTGGGACTATCGCTTTTGCTGGCTGCGCGACGCGACGCTCACGCTGATCGCGCTGATGGACGCCGGTTTCTACGAGGAGGCGCAGTCCTGGCGTGACTGGCTGCTACGCGCGGTCGCCGGTAGTCCTGAGCAAATCCAGATCATGTACGGGATCGCCGGCGAGCGGCGGCTGACGGAAATGGAGCTGCCATGGTTGCCGGGCCACCAAGGCTCCGCGCCGGTGCGCGTCGGCAATGCTGCGCATGGCCAGCTCCAGCTCGATACATTCGGCGAGGTGATGGATGCGCTCCATCAGGCGAGATCATGGCCAGCTCCAGCTCGATACATTCGGCGAGGTGATGGATGCGCTCCATCAGGCGAGGTGCAAGGGGCTCGCCGCGAGCGAATCCGGCTGGGCGCTGCAGCAGGCGTTTCTGTCCCACCTCGAGGGCATCTGGACCGAGCCGGATGATGGCATATGGGAAACGCGCGGCGGGCGCCAGCACTTCACCTACTCCAAGGTCATGGCATGGGTCGCCTTCGATCGTGCAATCAAGAGCGCGGAGCAGTTCGGCCTCGAAGCTCCGCTCGATCGCTGGCGTGAGCTCGCCGCCGCCATTCACGCCGACGTGTGCCGTCGCGGCTTCGACCAGGAGCTCGGGAGCTTCGTCCAGTCCTATGGGTCGAAACACCTCGACGCCAGCCTTCTGCTCCTGCCGCTGGTCGGCTTCTTGCCGCCCGACGATCCGCGCGTGCGCGGGACGTTGCAAGCCATCGAGCAGCGGCTGTTGGTCGATGGCTTCGTCCTGCGCTACGACACGGCGGCGTCCGATGACGGCTTGCCGCCCGGGGAAGGGGCCTTCCTGGCGTGCAGCTTCTGGTTGGTCGATGCCTATATGGCGCAGGATCGCTGGCAGGACGCGCGGCGCATGTTCAATCGGCTGCTCGATCTGCGCAACGACGTCGGACTGCTGAGCGAGGAATATGACCCGCGCACGGGCCGCCTCGTCGGCAACTTTCCACAAGCGTTCACGCACCTTGCCCTGGTCAACAGTGCGTTCAACCTGACGCAGTTGGAAGCGCCCGAGGAACACCGCGCGCAGCCGGCTGCAGAAGGCGTGGCGGCGTCGGCCGCGGCCGGCAGTTAGCTCCCGCAGGACAGTTCTTGCCGCGGGGAAGCGATGCGGCGGCTCGCACGCGGCCGGCAACGCCTTGGGGGAAACGGCGGGCTAAGCCAGGCGAGCCGGGATCGGCGGGGCAAGGCCGAGCCGCTCGGGCCACGGCGGCGTGGCCGCGTCCTTCGTCAATACGGCGAGGAAATGTTCGCCCCACGAATTGAGGTCGTTATCGGAAATCACCTGAAACAGCGCCTGGTGGCGCGTGCGCCGCTCTTCGAGCGGCATGGAAAGCGCATGTGAAATCGAGGTCGCGACCGTTTCGGGATCGTATGGATTGACGAGAAGCGCGGCCGTGCATTCGGCCGCCGCCCCGGCAAAGCGCGACAAGATCAGAACGCCGGGGTCTTCGGGATCCTGGGCGGCGATGTATTCCTTGGCCACCAGGTTCATGCCGTCGCGCAACGGCGTCACCAGCCCCGCGCGCGCGGAGCGGAACAGGCCTGCAAGCACGCTGCGGCTGTAAGCACGATTGACGTAGCGGATCGGCGTCCAGGCGATTTCGCCATAGGCACCGTTGATGCGTCCGGCGGCTTCGCTGATCGTGCGCTCCATCTCGGCGTATTCCTGGATTTCCGAGCGGCTTTTCGGCGTGATCTGCAGGTAGGTCACCTTGCTGCGCCAATCGGGGTATACCGCGAGGAAGCGCTCGAAGGCGTCCATGCGCTGCGCAAGCCCTTTGGAATAATCGAGCCGATCGACGCCGATCATCATGGCGCGCCCAGCCAGGCTATCCAGCACCCCGCGCACCAGCGGCGAGCGCACCGACCGCCGTGCCAGCCGGCTGAACTCGTGGGTCTCGATGCCGATGGGAAAGACGCCGACGCGCACGGTTCGCTCAGGCGTTTGATAGGAAAATTCGCCGCGTTTCTGCAATTTGCATTCGTTTTCGAGATAGCGCGCGAAATTCATCGCGTCGTTCTCGGTTTGAAAGCCGACGAGATCGTACGCGCTCAATTGCGGAATGAGCCACTCGTGGTTCGGCAGCGCGGTGAGAATTTCCGGCGGCGGGAATGGTACGTGCAAAAAGTATCCGATGCGGTTGCCGTGACCGCGGTCGCGCAGCATTTTTGCCAGCGGAATGAGATGATAGTCGTGCACCCAGATGACGTCGTCCGGTTGCAATAGATTGTTCAGCTCATTGGCAAAATGCGCGTTGACGCGCCGATAGCCGCTGAGATCACGGCGCGAAAATTCCGCCAGATCGAGCCGATAATGCAAAATCGGCCACAACACCCGATTGGCGAAACCGTTGTAATATTCCTGATAGTCGGCCTCGACGAGATCGGTGACGACGTAGGACATGTCGCCGCGTTGAATGGTCCTGGTCGCCGCCTCCCCGTCGGCCGAAACCGTTCCACTCCAGCCGAACCAGAGGCCGCCGTGGCGCTTGAGCAATGAACGCACCGCAACCGCGAGCCCGCCGGCCTGACTATCGCCGCTCGGGACGGCCACACGGTTGGAAACGACGATCAGCCGCGCCAATATCGATCCTCCCAGCTGCGCGATAGTCGCATCGCGGTCAAGATCAAGCCGGCCATCGAGTAGGTTTGCGGAAAATTTCCCCACAAAGTCCCGGTTTGCGGATCGATATCCTCCGACAGCAAGCCATAGCGATTGCGATATGCCAACGCGTCGACGAACAACTCGTACGCCTCCTCGCGGCGACCCAGCGACCACCACGCATCGACCAGCCAGAATCGACAAATCAGGAAGGCGGTGGCCGGCAGGCCGAAATCGTCCGGCGAAGCATAGCGCATAACGTGCTTCTCGCGCAAAAGTTCACGCTCCATCGCCTTGACCGTGCTGACGAAGCGTGGATCGTCGGCTTCGATCACGCCTAGATCGGGCAGCAACAAAACGCTGGCGTCGAGGTCCTCCGACCCGAAGGCGGCGGTAAACGCTTGACGCTTCTCGTTCCAGGCGCCCTGCAGCAGCGCGTGGTGGACCGGCTCGGCCACGGCGCTCCAGTGCGCCGCCCGATCCGGCAGACCCAGTCGACGCGCAATGGCGGCAAGCCGGTGGCAGCCGGCCCAGCACATGGCGGTGGAATGGGTGTGGATGCGCTGGCGGCCGCGATATTCCCAAATGCCGTTGTCGGCTTCCAAGGCGAGTTCGCCGGCCTTGCTGCCGAGCGTCTCCAGCAGCCGAAAAAGCCCTTCGTCGCCGAGCCGTGGCAGGCGCCGGTCGTAGAACATCGGCATCGCAGCGAGGATGATGCTGCCGTAGGTATCGTTTTGAACCTGCTCGGCCGCGGCGTTGCCGATGCGCACCGGCCCATCCCCACGATAGCCCTTGAGGCTGGGCGCCGTTTTTTCATCCATCGGGTCGATCGGAACGACGCCGTAGACCGGCCGCAACGGCTCGTCGGGGTTGGACGCGATGCTCAGCGTAAACGCGATGAAATCCTCCATCGTCTGCGTCGCGCCGATGCGGTTGAGCGCCTTCACCACGAAATAGGCGTCGCGCAGCCAGCAGTAGCGGTAGTCCCAGGTGCGGCCGGATCCCGGCGCTTCGGGGATGGAGGTGGTATGGGCCGCGATGATGCCGCCGGTTTCCTCGAAGTTGCTGAGCTTGAGCGTGATCGCGGCGCGGATGATTTCATCCTGCCAATCGTAGGAAATGGACAGACCCCGCGACCAATCCATCCAATAGTCGATGGTGCGGTCGCAGAATTCGCGGCAGGTGGTTTCGAGCTCGTCTTGAAACCGCTCGTCGACGCCGAATACGAGATGGTGCGGCCGCGTGAGCACGAAAGGAGCTTCGCTCTCGATGTAGGACAGCGGCGCATCGGTGGTGAGCCGGATGACCGTCGACTCGTGGATGAAGCGGATATGATTGCTGCCGACGGAACGATGGGTGAACGCCTGCCCGTAATCGTGCGTCGGGCGGAAGCGAAGCGTGATGCGCGGCAGCCCGGCCACCGGTTCGATCATCCGGATGAGTTGCGGCGGCCGGAAGACGCGGCCGAATTGCCGGAAGCGAGGGGCGAAATCGGTAATGCGGACGGCGCCGCCGTTGCGATCGGTGAGCACCGTCGACACCACCGCGGTATTGCGGAGGTATTCGGACTGGAAATCGGCCATATTGTCGAGCACGACGTCGCAAAATCCCTTCTCCTCGTCGCCCGAAAGCAGACGGCAGAAGATCGGATCGCGGTCGAAGCGGGGATAGCACCACCAAACCAGACGCGCGGTCGGATCGACGAGCGCGGCCGTGCGTCCGTTGCCGATGACGGCAAGATCAAGCCCGTGGTCGGTCATGAGGTCGCGAATGCGTCGTTGCGAGAGACTTGCGCGAGCCAGCGGCGAACATCCGCTGGCTGCCCGAAGCGAGCCTCGACGCCGGGGACGTTTCGGCCGACTGAAATGCCAATGCCATCGAAATCTGGCAGAATCTCGAACACGCCCAGATCCGTCACGTCGTCGCCGAGGAAAATGGGACGGCGGTTGGAGAAGCGTGGATAGGTCATCAGTTCGCGAACGGCGGTCGCCTTGGTGAAACCGGTTTGCTTGATTTCCACCACCAATTTGCCGGGCAAGAGCTCGATCGAAGCGCCGTTCACGCCGGCGCAAATCTTGGCAGCAGCCGCGCGCACCAGGTCTTCTTTGTCCGGCGCCAGGCGGTAGTGGAGCGCAAGCGAGTAGCCTTTGTCCTCCAGGATGAGGCCGGGACCAGCCTCGGCGATGGCGGCAAACTGCCGCTTCACGGCGGGATCGCGAAACGAAAACCTCGCGCGGCGTGGGAGCGAGGTCGAGAATCGTCCCGTCGACGTCGAGCAGAAAGGCGAATGGCCTGAGATCGGAAGGGAGCGAGGGAATGGAGTTTGACATCATGGTCGTCCGGAAAAGGGTGCCATTGCGTGCGGGGCGCAGGCCCAGTGCGTGCAAATTAAGGGAAGATGGCGCGATCGGTACGGATACGACAACTCATCGATTCACTGAGCGTTCCGAACAAAGAAACGGCACGCTCGCGCAATTGCCATTGTCATAGGCAATCTCCAGGCAGTTAAGAATTGGTTCCGGTCCAGGGTCATCTACGTCCGAATATATGGGTTCCGGCACCTAGAGCGCCATCCCGCCGTCGACCAGGTGCGGTTGCCCGGTGATGTAGCTCGACTCGTCGGAGGCGAGAAAAACCGCGAGCGCGGCCACCTCTTCGGGCCGGCCGAGCCGACCCAGGGGTTGGCGTTCGACGAACGCCTTCTCCACCTCCGCCAGCGATTTGCCGGTGGCGCGCGAGCGGTCTTTGATCCGGCCCTCGAGCGAGGGCGACTCGATCGTGCCCGGACAGATCGCGTTGGCGCGGATGCCTTGTCGGATAAAGTCGGCCGCAACCGCTTTGGTGAGCCCGATGACGGCGGCTTTGGTTGCGCCATAGGCATAGCGATCAGGAACCCCGCGGATCGACGACACCGCGGACGAGATGTTGACGATCGAGCCTGCCTTCTTCTGCAGCATGCCCGGGAGGAACGCCTTGATCATTCGATGCATCGATTTCACGTTGAGATCGAAGGAGAAGTCCCAATCCTGCTCGGAGCAGTCGAGCACGCTGCCATGATGCACGTAGCCGGCGCAGTTGACGAGCACGTCGAGTGTGCCGAACTCGGTCGCGGCCTCCTTCGCGAGCGCCTCGATCGCGGCGGTCGAGCGCACGTCGAGCTTGCAGCGCTTTACGCTTTTGATGCCTTCGAGCTTCTTCTCTTCCAAATCGGTGGCGATCACGCGGGCGCCTTCAGCCGCAAACGCCTCGGCGATGGCACGGCCGATCCCTTGTCCCGCCGCGGTGACGAGCGCGAGCTTGCCTTGCAGACGTAACGCCATGGCCTGTTTCTCCCTGCCGCAGATAACGGCATTCACGGCCTTTGGTTCACGCGGGAAGCGCTTGCCTCGGTCCGATGCCCGCCGTTCACCCGCAGCCAATTTTCGTAAACCGCGTTCGCCCGTCCAATGGGATCAGTGGTTATCCCGCGGCACGCTCTTTTGCGCGACGCGATGATATTTCACGGCGGGCTTGAGAACCATGCCGTCGGCGAGCTGATCGACCATGCCGCGTTGTATCTCCTGCCACGGCGTTTGGCTCGGCGGATATTTGTAGCCACCCTGCTTCTCCAGCGCGGCGCGCCGTTGCGCGAGCTCGGCGTCCGGAACCAACATGTTGGCGCTACCCTTGTTGAGGTCGATGCGCACGCGGTCGCCGGTCTTGAGCAAGGCAAGCCCGCCACCCACCGCCGCCTCGGGGGAGGCGTTGATGATCGACGGCGAGGCGGAGGTCCCGGACTGGCGTCCGTCGCCGATGCAGGGTAGCGAGGTGATGCCCCGTTTGATCAACGCCGCCGGCGGCTGCATGTTCACGACCTCCGCCGAGCCCGGATAGCCGATGGGCCCGACGCCGCGGATGAACAGCATCGTGCTCGCATCGATCGCGAGCGACGGATCGTCGATGCGGTGGTGGTAATCTTCGGGCCCGTCGAACACGACGGCGCGGCCTTCAAAGGCGTTGGGGTCTTTTGGATTCGACAAATAGCGTTGCCTGAACTCTTCCGAGATCACGCTCGTTTTCATGACCGCGGAGTCGAACAGATTTCCCGACAGCACCTTGAAGCCGGCGTGCTGCTTCAGCGGCTTGTCGTACGGGCGGATCACATCGGCGTCCTTAATCTTGGCCTGCTCGACGTTTTCGCCGACGGTCTTGCCGTTGATCGTGAGCGCGTGCGCATGGATGCGTCCGGCCGCGATCAACTCATGCAGCACCGCCGGCAATCCGCCGGCGCGGTAATACTCCTCGCCGAGATATTTGCCGGCGGGTTGCATGTTGACCAGCAGCGGCACTTCATGGCCGATCGTTTCCCAATCCTTGATCGAGAGCGACACGCCGACGTGGCGCGCGATGGCGTTGATGTGGATCGGTGCGTTGCTGGAGCCGCCGATCGCCGAGCACGCGACGATGGCGTTCTCGAACGCGTCGCGGGTGAGAATGTCGGAGGGTTTGAGATCCTCGTGCACGATCTCGACCGCACGCCGGCCGGTCTCGTAGGCGATTTGTGCGCGCTCGCGGTAGGGCGCGGGGATGGCAGCGCAGCCCGGCAGCGAAAGGCCGAGCGCCTCGGCGAGCGCATTCATGGTCGAGGCGGTGCCCATGGTGTTGCAATGGCCGATCGATGGCGCCGAGGATGCGACGAGATCGAGAAATTCCTTGTAGTCCATGCGACCGGCGGCGTGCTCCTGGCGCGCCCACCACACCACGGTGCCGGACCCTGCGCGCTCGCCCTTCCACCAGCCGTTGAGCATCGGCCCGCCGACACCACGGTGCCGGACCCTGCGCGCTCGCCCTTCCACCAGCCGTTGAGCATCGGCCCGCCGGACAGCACGATCGCCGGCGTGTTCACGGTCGCGGCCGCCATGATCGCCGCCGGTGTCGTCTTGTCACAGCCGGTGGTGAGCACGACGCCGTCGAGCGGATAGCCGAACAGCACCTCGACCAGGCTGAGATAGGCGAGATTGCGGTCGAGCGCCGCGGTCGGACGCTTGCCGGTTTCCTGGATCGGATGCATCGGGAACTCGAAGGCGATGCCGCCGGCGTCGTGGATGCCTTCGCGCACGCGCGCGGCGAGCTCGAGATGATGGCGATTGCAGGGCGAGAGGTCGGACCCGCTCTGGGCGATGCCCACGATCGGCTTGCCGGAGGTGAGCTCTTGCTTGGTCAGCCCGTAATTGAGGTAGCGCTCGAGATAAAGCGCGGTCATGCCCGGATTGTCGGGATTGTCGAACCACAATTGCGAGCGCAGCCGCCGCTTTCCATTGCTCGGCATGGGAGAGCCTCCGGAGTTCCATGTCCCGCAGATTTATATAGGACGATCGGGCGCGTGCGTCTCAGGCGCCGCAGCCGTTGCACGGAAATAAAATCAAAGCGGATGGTGCACGGAACCGCCGCGGCTCATCCACGCATGCTCATGTGACTTCAACGCGTCGCTCAGCCGGCCCGCGTCTCATACGCTCCGGCTTTGCGCAGCGCATCGACGATGCGGTCGGGTGTCAGCGGCATCTCGGCAAAGCGCACGCCGAAGGGAGAGAGCGCGTCCTCGACGGCGGAGATGATGGCAGCCGGCGCCGGGATGGTGCCGCCTTCGCCCGCGCCTTTGACGCCGAGCGGATTGAGCGGGTTCGGCGTCTCCACGTGCTCGATCGCGCAGGGCGGCACGTCGAGTGCGCCCGGCAAGAGATAGTCCTGAAAGGTTGTCGTCAGCGGCTGTCCGTCTCGATCGTACTTCATCCATTCGAACAGCGCGTTGCCGACGCCGTGGGCGACGCCGCCCTGCACTTGGCCGTCGACCACCAGCGGATTGATGATATTTCCGCTGTCGTGGGCAACGGTGTAACGCAGGAGCTTCACGCCGCCGGTCAAAGGGTCGACCGCGACCTCAGCCACGTGCGTCCCGTTGCAATAGGAGGCTTGCGGCGGGGTGAAATAGGCCGTGTGTTCGAGGCCGGGGGTTTGGCCCGCGGCGAGGGAGAAGCCCGGCATCCCCTGCGCGGCGCGCGCAAGCTCCCCGAGCACGATCGACGGCTTGTTGCCGCCCCGCGCGATGGCGCGGCCATCCTCGACGTCGATGTCGCTCTCAGCCACGCCGAGCACGCGGGCGGCGAGCGCGACGATTTGCTGGCGCACGCTTGCGCCCGCGATCAGCGCCGATGAGCCGGCGTTGATCGCCTGTCGGCTGGCGAAGGCGCCGACCCCTTGCGAGATCGCGGCGGTATCGCCC
>Ga0209647_1001956_pt1 | contig 16976 bp, 24 predicted proteins | sample GraSoi_2013_60cm_FD_185827 | JGI IMG/M metagenome (GOLD analysis project Ga0209647, IMG submission 185827) | Grasslands soil microbial communities from the Angelo Coastal Reserve, California, USA - Sample 9_17_2013_60cm (SPAdes) (version 2) | ecosystem: Environmental > Terrestrial > Soil >...
CTATCAACCTGACAAGCTGGAGCAGGTAGCGGCGAAACTGCCGGAGCTGGTGGACGCGGCGTATCTCGAAGCCCGATCAGAGGTTAGATGCTGGAATCGGAGTCCCGCCGGAGTACTAGCTAAGCTCTATCAGCCCGGCGAGAAAGTCTTGGTCTTGACCGACTGGCAAAGTCAGGGAGCCGAGTTGTGGACACATCCCGGTGAAAGCGGAGACTTCGGATTGCTCGACCAATACCGGCGCGGATTTAAAGATGTCTGGTTTTTGAGCAACCCTGTCGATGGCCAGTACCATTGGAATCCACGCGAGGAAAAGGAGTCACGGCGCAGCGAAGAGAGCGTCACGTCGTGGCGTTATGCGGTAGTCGAGAGCGATCATGCCAAACCTGGCCAGTGGCTACGGGCACTCGTGCAACTACCTTTGTTCATCAGCGCCATTTACGAATCAGGGAAACGGAGTATCCACGCGCTGGTCCGTATCGACGGGGACTCGAAGGCGGAATGGGACCAAAGCGTCAGGGGTGAGCTATTGCCCATCCTGACCACCCTGGGCGCAGACCCGGGTGCGCTCACAGCGGTTCGACTAACGCGGCTGCCAAACTGCAAGCGTGAAGAGACCGGGAAGCTTCAGCGGCTGCTCTATCTCGATCCAGAGCCCGATGGCGAGTCGATTTGCCGGAAGCCGGTGGGAGGGGGACGATGAAATCTAACAAAAAGGTAAACGAGTTTGCTAAAAAGGAGGGGATTCCAATCGTGCACTCGGATGATGGCGATTTGTCGCACGAGGCAGATGAGTGCGCGGGCCAAGAAAACGACGGCAAGGAACTGGTGGAGCGTTACGGGTTTCCCGCGTTTAAAAATGAAAAGGGAAAGGTCTCGAAACTAAACGAACCGTTCTGGGCTGCTTACCACGCCGCACATGAGCCGGGAATGCTATTTGAGGCCGACCTAGAAGAATTTTATTGCTACGACCCGGAGACTGGTTTGTTTCAGCCTAGATCTCGCGATTTGATCCGAAAGAAACTCGCCGAACAGATTCTAGAGAGGTCCCGAGCCTGGCCAGGCCTAGCGGAATTGGAAAGGTTTCGCAATGAAAGCCAACTACATGGAATCTTGGCTCACCTGCGGGGCGAGTTAGAGCAACACAACGCGTTTTCACCTCAAGGCAATATCATCCACCTGGCCAATTGTGTTCTGGAACTAGAGCCCGACGGTAGCTTCAGTCGACGACCTTTCTCGCCGAAGTATCGAAGCAGAAATCGGTCACCAATTCTCTACGACGAGAAAGCCGAGTGTCCCAGCTTTAAGGAGAAGATTCTTGGCCACATGGAAGAAGATGATCGGGCTTTGCTACAGCAGTACTGCGGCCAATGCCTGTTAGGAAGGAACCTGACGCAACGGATATTACTGTTAGACGGGGTAGGGCAAGCATCCAAGGGAGCTGTTGTTTTAATTACGGCTGGAATCATTGGGGAAAAAAATACGTACGAACTGCGCACCGAGCATTTGGGCGGGCGATTTGAAATCGGGCGAATGATCGGTAAAACCCTACTGCTGGGTTCCGACGTAAAGGCCGATTTTCTCTCAAGAGAGGGAGCTAGCCGCTTAAAGGCATTAGTTGGAGGCGACATCCTGGAAGCAGAGCGAAAAACGAGCAACAAAGAGCTTCTGATCAGCGGTGATTTCAACGCGATGATTACGTCCAATAGCCGCTTGCGGGTACGGCTTGAAGGCGACCGAAGCGCGTGGGAACGCCGCTTAGCGATCGCTAAATATGACAAGCCGTTTAAGGGCAACAAGATTCCCGATATTGATAAGCTGCTTCTAGAGAGCGAAGGAAACGGCATTCTAAACTGGTTCATAGAAGGCGCACGAAAACTCCTTAAGAGCATCGACGAAACTGGCGACATTAGTCTGTCTAGCTGCCAGCGCGAGCGAGTCAAAACGCTGCTCTCAGAGAGTGATTCCTTGAGAATCTTCCTGCGGGAAAACATCGTCGGCGACCGCGGACCGAACCTTACCGGTGATGAAATAATCGACGAGTACAACCTCTCCTGTATCAAAGCAGGCTGGAACCCCATCCCGCGACGTATCGCTCAAGAACAACTAGAAAATCTCATGCTGGAACTTTTCAGCGCCGCTAAAAGCAACTGCGTCAAACGCGACGGCAAAGATCGACGCGGATTTTTTAACATTAGATTCCGGCAAGACGATGAGGAATGAAACTAATATGATCCCACTTCCCGATTATCCCTCTAGGCTGTCCGACCACCAGAGGAAGCAAAATTTCCGAGAAGTTTTCGATTCTATTAAGGCCGCGCTCGAAACTGTTTTTGGACCCGAGACAGCACTCTATACCCGAAAGAAGTACGGGTTCTTTGCTTGGAAACGTCACGATGTCCAAGCCAAATGCTTGCGGCTCTGTTTCTTTTGGCTCACCGAGTACAACTACGCAACCTACCGGCTGCGCAACGATTTTGGTCACCTAGATGTCACGAACAAGTTCTGGCCGCCTATCGCTGAAGTTCGGAAGCAATGGGGTCACTACAGCGCCGATGGACAACGGCTTTCGGGCATCTATCGTTTCGAACTTTCCTTTGTCGCCAGAGACCTCGACCAGATCGCTAGCTCCGATCTAGTGCGTTTTGTGGAATCAGTCTTCGATGGCGGTAGAGATGGCGCTTACCCAGTGGCCGCTCTTCGCTCGCGACCGATCCTTTCCTTGGTACGCCTGGACTAAGGCCGCCAATGATGAAGAAACGCAGCGAAGAAAAGTCCGGGAAGCTCAAAAACTTGCAAAATGCAATTCTTAGGACGCTTAGGACGCCACAAATACACAGCAACAATTTGAAAGTGTGTTGCACAGGACGCTTAGGACGCTTTTTCCCCACATCGAGGCGTATGTGCGCGCACACACACATATATACGCATTGATATGGGAAATATACGTCCTAACCGTCCTAAGTTCGGCTTTTCCGTGGAATACCACTACGCGCGCGCGTGTCGAATTTCCTCAACCTCGCGCGCGCGACCGGTGCCGGGCATGAGATGACGCGCGATGACAGCACCAACGCGTAACGCTGGCCCGCGTACCAAAGGTGAGTTGACATTGCCGGCGTTAAAATCACTCGGGGAGTTAGCGAACGCCCAGCCGATCATCGAGATCGATTCCCGCGAACAGGCACCGCTTTTATTTACTCGATTGCAGTCTGTGCGGGTGACGTTATCCGAAGGCGATTACGGAATTTCAGGCGTGGTAGACTTCGCTGTTGAGCGCAAAGGTAGCCTTGACGAGTTAGCTTCCTGTTGCTTCGGTCACAACAGAGATAGATTCGAGAGGGAACTTTTCCGACTTCGGCCCTATAGGTTCAAAAGATTATTGGTGGTGGGCGCGAGTTGCGATGACTGCATTTTGTCGCATCCGTACCGCAGCGCGATTTCGCCAAAGTGTGTACTTGGTTCGCTATACGCCTGGCAAGCGCGGTTTGATATCCCCTTTGTTCTGACACCCTCGCCGGAGGCAGCGGCGCGGCTAATTGAGCTTTGGGCGCATTTCCACTGCCGGGAGGTAGTCCAGTCTGCGAACGGGCTCCTTCGTGGCTACTGGAGATCTGCAAAAGCACGAATCCCAACAGCAGGCACCGTCGATACCGACCATGATGATGACGTCAACCCCAACGAATAAACACTTTCACCTAAACATAAACACATAACACCAACCTTAATAAATACCGTATGCCTAATTTGAATCAGGTAAATCTCATCGGCAACATCACCAGAGACATCGAGGTTCGATACACCCCTTCTGGAACGCCAATCTGTGATGTCGGCCTCGCCATCAACCGCTCGTGGAAGAACGATCACGGCGAGAAACAAGAAGAGACGACTTTCGTCGACGTGACCCTTTGGGCCAAGGTGGCGGAAATTGCATCTCAATACTGCAAAAAAGGTGACCGTTTGTTCGTGTCTGGTCGCCTGCACCTGGACAGCTGGGATGACAAACAGACTAGCCAGAAACGGACAAAGCTGAAAGTTGTGGGCGAGCAGATCCAACTTCTGGGAGCCCGGCAGCAAGCGGCGCCTCCTACCAGGTCGGCAGCGCCTCCACCACCACTGAAACGCCAGGCTCCTAAAGACCCTGATCTAGACGCAGAACCGAGCGATATACCTTTTAGGTCCACGATCCATAAGGATGTGCGCCAAAGCAGGCTGAATCGGAGAATCTTTTAAGACGATGAAGACCAGAGACGTGGAGACCGGAGATGTTGTGATGGTCCACGGGATGCGGATCGGCAGGGTAATCCACAAATTCCTATCGGAGACTAACGAGGAGGTTTTCGACGTTGAGCTGCTTGCTAGCGGCCGCCGCGTTGCCGCACTCGAAAACCACATCGTTGTCAACCTTGGGCCGAATGGCTGGTCCACTGGGAAACGGCCCGCACCATGTTGGAACGCATCAGATCGGGACGAGCCCTTACGCTGACGGCACTCTCGAAGGAGCCGGGATAGAAGAGGCTATTCGGTTCCCCCTACGCAGTCATAATGTGCGTCATAACAGTTTTCTGATGTTTTCAAGCCGTGAAAGGGGTAAGGTTGCGCCGTACGAAGCCGCCGAAGCAAAAGCCACCGAAGCGAAAAGACATCCGTGGCCGTGGTCGCCCGCACCGCAAGTTTGGCGCTGCACCTCGCAGGCCGCATAAGTATTCGACAGTGGATGTTGCCGGCTTAGTCAAGGCGGTGGCTGAAGGCGTGCCGATCTCGATCGCCTGCCGGGCAAGAAACATCAACCCGGACACGTTCCAGGACTGGCTCAACACGCGGGAAGCGTTCGCCCTGGCACTCGCGAAAGCGAAAGAAGCCGCCATCACCCAAGCCCTTACCGCGATCCGCAACGGCTCGAAAGAAAGGGAGTGGCGCGGGGACGCGTTCTTCCTTGAGCGTGTATACCGGGATTTCTTCGCCGCACCGTCACCCGGCGTTGCGCTGGGCATCCAAAACAACTTCACGATCAGCTACGAGAAAGCGAAGGAGATTGAAGCGATGAGAAACCAGCTCTTGCCCGAGGTTCAAGCGCGGCTCGGCCTAACCAACGGAAACGGAGAAGCCAATGGACAATAACCAGCCTCGCGACGTACTCGACTTCGCTGCCGCGTTGGGTATCGATCTTTACCCGTGGCAAGCCAAGATTTGCCTCACGATCGATCAAGCCGCCACCATGGAGCGCAAGAAGATCGCAGTAAGAGGACCGAACGGGATCGGTAAAAGCTCTAAGATTGTCGCTCTGAATGCGCTGCGCTGGCTCCAACGGTTCCCCCCAGGGAAAGTCGTTGTAACCTCCCTAGATGCACGCCAAATAGCGGATCAATTGTGGCCAGCACTGCGCGCCCAGGCCAGCAAGTTTCCGCTGTGGAAGTGGTCTAACGCGGAGTACACGATTAACTCGCCCGATGGGGGCCGCATCCGCGCCTTTACGACGGACGATCCGGGGCGCGCCGAGGGTTTTCATAGTGACAAGGGTCGCCCGCTCCTGATTGTTGTCGACGAAGCGAAATCGATCGATCCTGCAATCATCCAGGCGATCGACCGATGCAGCTACAACGTCCTGCTCTACATCTCAAGCCCCGGACCTATGCAAGGGCCCTTCTATGAGGCGTTCGCATCGAACCAAGCCGGTTTCATCACCGAAGCGATAGGCTTGGCTGATTGTCCACACGTCTCAAAAGAGAAGATCGACGACATCATTGCGACCTACGGCGAAGCTCACCCTTTCACCCGCTCGACTCTGTACGGCGAGTTCATGACACACGGCGACGGCGTTAACCACATACTCGAATTACCCGAGGCTGAGGAATGGCTCGGTAGTAGCATCGGGTTTCGTGACGGTCCGCTTGTCTTCGGGTGCGACTTCGCGGCAGGTGGCGACGACAACGTAATTGTGAAGCGCGTGGGCAACGAAGTAAAAGAGATCATCACCTGGAAAGAAAAGAATACGGCAAACGCGGCGGGCCGCTTTGTACGTGAGCTGCGCCGAATGGGCTACGAGCACGGGGACAAACGCATGTCGGTCTACGGGGATGCGACCGGGATCGGGAAGGGCATGTGCGATCTCATCCGGGAAAGCGGGATACCGATCATCGATTTTAACTTCGGCGGTCATTCCACCTTGGATGGCTACAAGGATGAGGGGACACGGATCTGGTACTCGGTCACAAAGCTGATTCGTGACTCCAAGATCAAGCCGCCGGACCGGCATCTTGAGACCACGAAGAAATTGTGCGCCCAGCTAACCAGTCGCAGGGTGAAAGTACATTCGAGCGGAAAATCCTGGATGGAAACAAAAGAAGAGATGCGGGCGCGGGGTGTGAAATCGCCGGACATAGCCGACGCGTTCTGTATAGCGTTCGCGATCCAGTCGGCACTAGCATATTCCTACATGCCTTTCGACGACCAGAACAGAGCGGAGATCGCCCGCAAACACGGCTGGGAGTATTTCGGCAGCGAAGAAGACGCGCGCAGAGAGATGTACGGCCATGGCCGCGGTGACAGTGATTCCGGCCGAGATTGGCCAGTGGACGGTTTTGGCGGAGTGCATTCCCTATGAAACTATCTCCAGAACAAGTTAAGCACATAGCTGGTTTTCTACGCCTGGAACTGGGTGAGGAATATCAATGGATACTTTTCCTGGACTGCAATCCGCCGGGCAAGGGTTCGATAGTATGGAACGGCGATCCCCATAAGCTGAAGGAACGTGTGCGCGATTGGGCAAAGAGCAAGGAAACTTTGGACGATCCAGACAAGATGATATAGCTGGCGACGCCGTAGCGCAGTTGTCTATGGTCCGTTTAGGGTAGCCGCTCTAGAGGATCATATCCTTATTAACTTCGGACCGCTCGCCAAGGGCCTCGGGTAATCCTTCATTGCGAGGAAAATGCGGCCATCCTTGTGAATTGCGGGACCGGCCGGCACGAGTTCCTTCTGCCCGAGAAGAGCGATCATTTTTTTCTCCCGAGTGATATTGAAGACCCGCCGTAGATTCCCAAAAACAGCAAGTGGCCTTCCCGATCGAACGCAGGACCTTCCAGCTGAAAACCTCCGTCCGAAACCTTGAACCAAGGGCGCGCGACGATGGTTTGCAGGCTTCTCTCCGAAGGAGGAATCGGCGCCGGCCCACGATTTCTCTCGTCGTAGCTCAGTCTCGGCGCTGGCCCATCAACGTTTCGGTAATTTCCGTTTCGGGAAAATAAGAGAAGACCGAGAACTACACTCGTAAAAACGACGAAGAGGAAGATACCTCGCCAATTTAAATTGGAGCCGTTCTCGAAATTCCGGGGATTTCGATCCTTTGGATCTTCCGGTCTCATGCCTGCCCGACAGGCGAAGAATTTGCGCATCGTTTGAATCATTGGGTGAGTTGGCTGCAGGAACGACCAGGGATTAGATGATGCCGCCGTTCACGCGGATGGTTTGCCCGTTGATCCATTCACCATCCCTGAGGGGTGTCATTTCTGCCAGATGGTCCAGCACCTCCTGTGGGCTGTCTTTGAGCAACTCAGACGACTTCAGCATGCGCGGACCGGCCAGTGTATTTGATGACGGCATTAAGTCCATCCGACGAAAGGTAGCCGCTCCGATGCCTCGGGAGGATCCAGTGATGATGGCTGTCTGCTTGGGTGTAACCATGTGGTGATTTGGGCTAGTAATTCACCCCACGGTAAGACGCCGGCCCGCGGCCGGGTATTGCGGAGTAAGGGTTGCGGTGTTGCACGATCTGCAACAGCCTTTGGCATGCTGGAGCAGATACGCTCATTTCTAACCGTGGTGGAAGAGGGCAGTCTCCATCGAGCAGCGGCGCGGCTGCGCATCTCGCCGTCAACACTGTCGCGTCAGATGCAGGCCCTCGAACACGAATTAGGAGGTCGATTATTGGAGCGCATGACGACCGGTGTGAGCCCAACAGCGGGCGGCCAGGAATTGGCCAAGAGGATGGGCGCTTTGCTGGCGTCCTACGATCTGGCCCTGAGCGAAACGCGGCGAGCTCTACGCGGAGAGACGGATCAAGTGCGAATTGGTTACCTCCCCTCAGCCGCCCAGCAGTACCTTAGCGGACCGTTGGGGGAGGTGCGGCGAAGTCATCCGAAAACGGTTTTGAAGCTCGTGGACTTATTTCCGGGCGAGCAAATAATCGCTCTTCGCGCCGGAGAGATCGATATCGGCATCACGAACGACAGCGGCGAGTTGCTAGCCGGCGAATTTTACACGCGAACGCTGGCAGAGATGGGAAGTTACATTGCCCTTCCGGAGCAGCACCGGCTTGCGACCCAGGATCGGGTGCGATTGTCCGATTTGAAGGGCGCATTCTTTGTCAGCTGGGACTCTCAACAAGCGCCAGGTCTGGACCGGCAGGTCGAGGCGTATTGCAAAAAGTACGGGAAGTTTCGCCCGAAATTTCACGGTCCGGCGCAAAGCCTTGCACACTCCTTCGAGTTGACCGCCAACGAAAATGCTGTTCAAATCTTGCCGGCCTTCGCCAGCCATCATTCTCCGCCCGGCGTCGTCATTCTACCCCTGACGGACGCGGAGGTGACTTGGAAGATTCTGGTCATGTGGCGGCGAGGCAGAGCAGGTGGCGCTCTGAAGGCGTTGCTGGACGCTCTGTTTACTAAGGTAACTACCAAAACTAGCGAAGCGAAACGACAGGGTTAGCTGCCAAAGCCAGGACCTTAGAGCAGCTAACCCGCACAGACACTTCCTATTTCGGTTTGATCTCATACCTGTGATATTTAGAAATGCCAGAACCAACCACCGCAGAGAAATTTTTGGAGCACTACGAGAAGTATCAAAGTGCGAAACCCAGAAATAATGCGCATTGGACGAAGCTGTGCGCCATGTGGGCCATAGGCGAATTGCATAAACTCGTAGGCGAAAACTATAAGGACAAGAATGAGTGCGCGAAGGCCGTTGCAAGCTCATTCGCTCTTATCGGAATGACTCAGCAGGAAGGGTTGGAGAGCTATCAAGAACTCTACGACAACAGTAGACCGACCTAGCTACCGGGCAGTTTCTTTGTCACCTTGGTGCGTGATGCCACGGCGGCAACCAGCCAGGAAGAGCGACGCACGCAGCGCGAGCGCCCTCGCCAGGGCCTGTGGCGTCGCGTCAGGCTACGGCCAGCGCTTTCCCGAGGGTCATGATAGCGGACGGCCTCGCAAACGCGCTCATATTCGATTTTAGAGCATTCCAGTTAGCGGAACCGCGTTCGAATAGATGAAAAGGTGGAAAGTAAGTAGATCTCATCGGATGGCGTAACCGCCATCGACGAAAAGCGTGGTACCCTGACAAAATCGGAAGCTTGGGAAGCCAAATAAATGGTGGTTCCCGCTAATTCGTCGGGACTACCCCAGCGAGCGGCCGCTGTGCCAACTCGATCGCCATCGATATGGCAGGGGCGAACAACACGACTTCTGTTAGGTTAACGCCCTAAAGAAAGTCACTTCGACTTCACTGTCGAGGCCGGCATTCGGAATCCAACTTGCGCATGCTATTTCAAGAATATGGTCTCCGTGTCCGCCTCCTCCCGTCGAAAGATGCAAAGGGCGGATTCTGAATGCCTTCATCCCGTTGATTTCGCATTCCTCAAAAAGGAGATCTTGCTCAGGCTCATCTATGTCCGCACCTAATATTCTGAACTTCTCTTTTATCTCGATCTTTCGGTCGATTTTGACATTCAACGTACCAGGTTGGAGTTCTTCTCCAGCCGCCTCTGTGAAGACATGACGGTACGTGGTCATGCGCTGGCCGAAGTGTCCCGCTCCTTTAACGACGTGACCCTTCACTGAGCGCATAGGTTCTCCAGTGCGGCCGCGAAAGGGGGGAATTGACCACTATCATCGGTATACGGTGCGGTCAACATACATGAGATGCGTCTTCGTCTTGGTGGGGCGCGTCGGCCGGCGCCATCGGCGAATCTGCGCGGGCGTGACCGCCACACGCTCGAAGATGATGTTGGCGGATGGCGCCAGATCGTTGAGCGTCTCCTCGATCTTCTCGGCCGCGTTCACGCCCGAAGGATCGAAATCGCCAAAGTGGTAGACGTAACAGGGGCGATCCTCGTCCTCCATCGTCTCCGCCGCCGAATGCAGGAACGAGAGCGAAGCGTAGCCGCGCGACACCATCAGGGCACGTCGTATTCGTCGGTGACGTCGACCACGACGCCCGCGAGCGCGTCCTTCTCCTGCCAGACCTCGACATAGGCGTCGGTCTCGGTCCACAGCGCCTTGCGATAGAATCTGGCAGTGTGCTCGATCGCCTCGTCGGCGCCGTCGAAGGTCGTCGGCTTGCGCATCCAACGGGTGTTGTCAGCGAGCCTTGCGTAGGGCACCTCACCGTCGCGTCGCATGTCGGCGAGCAAGGTCTGCACCTTCGCGTAGCCGGTCTCGGTCTTCTCGATGACGCCGCGCACGGTCGCCTGATAGAAAACCTGCCTCACCGTCATTGGATATTGCTCGGCGACGATGGCGTAGAGCGCAGCCCGGCGCTCGACCATTTCAGAGGATGCTTGAACGTCGCTACCCAAGCGAATTTTCGAAGCCCGAAGTTCAACTCAACGTTGGAATTCAGAATAACGTGAACGGAAACGATAAGAAAAACTTTGAGATCGTGGTGGTCGAGGACTCAGAGTTTATGGGGTTACGGCGAGCGCGGAAGCCGGACCGCCAGCTAGTTTCTGCCTTTTCCAATTGCCCAGATCGTCCACAGACCCAAGCACTTACCGACGGCAAACGGCGGAAGGTCGCTATACACAACCGCGCGAGAAGCTCATCGAGCGAATTGCGAAAAGTTGTCGAGAAAGGCGAGACCTCGAAAGGGACCTTGTGCGACGGTTCAAAGTTTCGTAGTCCTTGGCTGAATATGAAAGCGGACCGCCCATGGATGTAACTCCGAATCCTCGAATCATTGAAATCGCTGGACGAAGGTTTGTAGTAGCCGGCGACGACGACTATGCGCGAAACCTACCGGATCGGTTTGAGACCGATCTAGTCTCGTTGATGGCGCTTCTTTGCGAGCCGGATTTCCGGGCGATCGACATCGGCGCAAATATTGGCCTGACGGCGCTTGCCTTGTCGGAGATTTGCCGTCACGGAAAAGTAACGGCAATTGAGCCTTTACCGCGAACGTTTGACTTTCTTCAAACGAATATCGCTGCCTGCAAGAATATCACCGCTTTCAATTTCGCGTTGGGCAGCAAGGCGGGCAGCGTCACAATGCAAGGTGCATCGAGTAATTTGTCGGGTAGCTTCGTCGCAGATCAATACCAGATTGAACAAGGCCTTTTTTCGACTTCAGTTGAAGTCAAAACGCTTGATGAAAGTTTTGAGCAACTCTCGCTTGATCGATTGGATTTCATAAAGCTAGATGTTGAAGGTTTTGAACTCGAGGTCTTAGAGGGCGCGCGAAAAGTACTTGAGAAACAGCGTCCGACTGTGCTGCTCGAGATGAATCATTGGTGCTTAAACGTCTTCCGACACGTTACGATTCGCGAATTTCGTGATCGCCTCCTGAAAATCTTTCCCTGTTTATATGCGATCGATGGTACCGAATATTTGGATTTTTCCGATTCGTTAAACGCTCATTACATTTTTCACGAGCATTTGATAAAATCGAAATTCTTCAATCTCGTCGGTGGCTTTGATTCGAGTAGAATCTTATCACGACTCACTTTCCTGGATCGTTGGCGGCCCTTTTATTTAGAAACAAATGAAGGAAAGGTCTGCGCACAAAAATTGCGCGAAGAGTTTCAAAGCCAGCTCGCTACGCTACGCGATGAATCGGCTAAGAAAGAAGCGCAATGGCAGAGGCTATCTGAAAAGGAGCAAGCGCTGAGCTCAGAGATGAATCGCCTGTTCGAAGAGCGCCGGAACTTGACATTGACAGTTGAGCAAATGAAAAGCTCGCAAAGCTGGAGATTAACTGCACCGTTCCGCGCCTTGAATGACGCTCTATTCTTGCGTCGCCGTAGTCATCGTTTAGATCGTTAACCACAAGTTTTGGTGGACCGGTACATCACTCTACAAAAGGCAACACCATTCTTCAATGGTGCGGCATCGACAATCGGATCATTAGATTTCGCGGCCGAGCGTAACCCGGACAAATTTGGCGCTCAAACACTCAACAGCGAAATTCCGATTATTAGCGAAAAGGAGTCTCGTGCGCTGAAGCCGGATTATTATCTCGTGCTGCCGTGGCACTTTGCCGATGAATTTCTGGAACGGGAACGAGAGACCATTCTCAATGGTACTGCTATGATCTTTCCGCTGCCGCAGATTAAGATAATCGATAAGGCGTCGCTCAGTAAGAGCGTTTGACAGCAGGTCTGGCTGGAATCTCATGACAAAGGCCATCATATTTGGAGCGAGCGGCCAGACGGGGACTTACTTGGGGGAGGCGCTGGGCCGACGAGGCTATGATGTAATCAAAAGCTCGCGCACGAGTTCTTCCTGCCCGGTTGATATTGCTGATTTCGTTGGGGTGGAGAGCCTGATTGCAACGCAACGACCGGATCTCATATTTCATATGGCTGCTCGTTCTACGACCCGCCACGAAGCCCTTTTTGACAACCATAGCGCTATCTCGACAGGTACTCTTAACGTTTTGGAGGCGGCAAAACGTCATGTTCCGGGCGCACGAGTCTTCATTACTGGCAGTGGAGTCCAATTCGTTAATGTGGACAAACCGATCAGTGAGGAGACGCTCTTTGATGCTTCCAGTCCATATGCCGTGGCTCGAATCCATTCGGTCTATGCGGCGCGCTACTATCGGCGACTCGGGCTAGCTACCTACGTGGGTTATCTTTTTCATCACGAGAGTCCGCTGCGCCCTCCCGGGCACGTTAGCCAAAAAGTCGCACGCACAGCGTGCGCTATCGCCTCCGGCGCAGAAACAAAATTGGAGTTGGGAGATTTGACGGTGGTCAAGGAATGGACCTTTGCCGGCGACGTTGCTGAAGGTATCGTTGCGTTGCTGCAACAGGACAGAGTTTTCGAGGCGGTGATAGGGTCCGGGGAAGGCTATACGATTGAGCAATGGGTGGAGACCTGTTTCTCGACGGTTGGCCTGAACTGGCGCCGCCACGTGACCGTCATTCCGGGTTTCGTGCCGGAATACAAGTTTCTCGTTTCAGATCCGCGGAGGATACTCAGTTTGGGATGGAAGCCTAAGACCAGTTTTTCCGAATTAGCTCAATTAATGACGAAAAACGGTCTCACTAGGCCCACATGAACTTTGCTGCGATACTTCAATGGTTTTTGGCGCTGGCCGCATGCGGCGAGGAAACATGCTTCACTTGACATACCAAACGCATTCTCTAGAAGTGCCCCTTTCTATTTGAGCGAAAACGAGCTGATCAGCGTTCGCGAAGGGCTACGTAACCCAAGAGGCTTTGTCGCCATTAAGGATGGCGCTTAGGTCATCGGGGTTGATTGCTCCAGCAGTCTTAAAGTAGCAGATTGATTCTGCTACGCCGGCTGGGTTGAACCACTGAGCGACAAGGAACTTCTGTGTCTTATAGAAGACGAGATTACCTATGCACTGGACTGGCCAGCCGTAGCGTTCGGCGGACTGGTCACGGTTTTACCCCATGGTGGCACAGGCCATGGTGGGAATGAGCATTAATGGCAGTAGCTTGTGTATCCTGTGTATCATACAGGGATTATCGTTGAGGAAGATCATTTGGATTTCGCCGTACGGAGCTGGGCGCGGTTGAACGGCGGTCAATATTTGCGACTCACTCGATGACAGCACGTTCGGTTCGAAGTCCGCCTAATAAAACTTAACAAATAGATTCGACGATGCCTTCGCGTAGCGGAATCCCGGTTCCTGATGAGCGTCAGATGCCTCTGCCGCTCGATTAACGTGCGCGTGGAGACCGTAGACAGCGCGCCGAGCCACCGGCAGGCGTTCAAGGTGTCTAATTCCTGCGGACGGATTCTATGAGTGGAAGAAGGTACTTGGAGGGAAGATTCCGTACTCAATCAGGTTTGGAGAAATACACATTCCTAACTAATCTGACGGAAGTTCTTCCCTCACCTTTCCTGGTCTGACCCGGCCTTTGGTTGTAGACTGATTCTAACTGAGAGAGCGCGGTCGTCACCATTGTGAACTATCTGCTCAGGCACGAAGATTGCGCCTGCCGTCAGGATCATCGAGGTATCCGCTGGCACGCTCACAACCTGCGCGTCCTGCTGACCGATGTGGTAGCGCGAAATGTCTGACCCGTGGACCACACTGATATCTACCGGGCCGAGTCCACCGGTGATGCGCAGCTGCACGGGCCGGCCCTGTGTGACGATCTTAATTTGGCGCCCCATCCAGCTCTCAAGACCCTCCTCCGGCCAGTAATCTCCCAGCACGTAGTAGAAACGTAGGCTCCGCGGATCTGGAACCTGCACGACCCGCACTCCGTGATTCGTCGTCTCCCGCCAATGCAGCGCGTCCACTGCTGCGGCCAAGGGGGCAGGCGTGCCGGGCCCGACCAGAATGGCGGATACATGGTGGGTTATGCAAAAGGCGGAGACGTCATTCTCGAAGCAGGGCCCGGCAACGCCCACAGAGAAGCTGTGAAGCGCCGGCCACACTTGTTCCGACGGTGGAATGAAGCTGAGATATCCGCCAGACTGAGTGTAGCCCATGCCAGACTGCCACTGCCAGATCATACTTGGACCGGTATTGCCGTATGGAAGCACGATCACGTTTGCGTTGCGTCCTAGTGAAGCGACGACGTTATCAGCCTGGAAGAACGGCTGTTCGGGCAGTGGAGTCCAACGGACCATTGCCGGGTTAGGCACGAGGCAGAGGCAAGCGAGTGCTGCCAATGCGAAGCGCTTGGCCCGATCCCAGCCGGGGTTGGCCACAGAGAGCCACAGCGCAACTGCCAGCGCACTAGTAAGTGCGACGTACATGGAGAACCGGGTCGGCAGCGCGGCCCGAATTAGCGGAAGGTGGAGCGCCAGATGCCAGGGAAGCCAGAGATTCGTGGTCACGCCAGTGACATGCAGGCTCGGCCCAAGGCTTAAGACCAGTATCGCGAGCAAGGTAACCAGAAGCGGTTTCAGATAAGGACGCGCCTGGATATCGCGAAACTGGAGGATCAAGATCATGATTAGCGGTAGGCCCAAATACGCCCCTTGCTCGGAAGGATTGCCCGTAAATCGCAGCGAGAAGTCCCCGAAAAAGCTGCTGCCAAGGCGTGTCACCTTGGTCGGGATGAGGTAGTTCAGCAGGTCAGCTGAGTAAACTTCTGGGGAGTTGATTCCAGCCGGTACCTTTGCCAAATCCTTCAAGACGAAGAACAGGAACGGCGAGGCGAGGACGGCCATGATCGCCCCTGCCAGGATGATCTCCGTCGCAACCGCCCACAACCGCCAGCGTTCGTCCGGTGCGGCGAAGGCGAGGAAAATCACCCAGGTGATAGCGCCGAAGACGCAGGCTGTCGCGAGGATCTCGGTCGATAATCCAAGCTGAACGAGCAGCGCGACCGCTAGAGCGGCGACAAAGCGATGCCGTGAAAGATCGTCCCTGATCCGCTTGACGACGAGCAACACCAGCAGTGGCACGACGAATATCACGTCGAGATTGAGGTGCCCCATCATTTGCCAGAGTTCATAGGATGAGAAACCGAAGAGGTAGCCGCCGATGAGCGACGCCCGCGTGTCTCGAGTTAGGGATCGGGCGAGAAGAAATGCTGTCCAAGCGGACAGTGCAGGCGCGAGCAGCGACAGGGCATTGTAAGTTACGACGCCGTTGGCCAGCCACGTCACTGGCACCATCAGCAGCGCGGCGGTAGGGATGGAGTTGGCCCAAGTCATGTTGAACCCGTCCGGATACCAGATGTAATGAGTGACGAACGGATTGAGCCCGTGCGCGATCGCCCAGGGCCACCAGTTAAGGCACCAGATATAGACTAGAGGGTCGCCTCCATTGCCGAGATACATACGACCATAATCTCCTGTTGTTCCAAAATAGATCAGAGACAAGATCAGGTACAAGATCAGGGCGAGCCCGGCGAACCACAGGCGCTTTTTGGTTTTATCCGTTCTCATTGAACGAATGCTATCATGGTGGCACGCGTCACAGAAAGAGTGAAGAGGATCATTGGAATGGTGCCGGCCATCTTCTGGGCTGCTTTGACGACGAGCCTACTTGAGATGACTTTCCGATTCAACTTCGTATCGGGCTCCGTCGCCCCCAGAAGAAGATTGACCATCAGCCGGATCACTTCACGCGGAGTAAAATGCTCTCCCGCTTCCTTCATTCGATTGCTCAGCTCCGATACGGATGAGTTCTTCAAAGACATAACCCATTGGATGGTGATCGACCCGCTCCAGCGATAGATCGATCTTTGCGAACGCCTTAATCACCTCGTACAGGAGATTTCTCTCTGCCATCCGGGAAGCTTTGCTATGCGGCGCGGACGCTCACACGCACGCGCACGAGGCGGAACTGTCGCATGAAGCTTCCCAGCCACAGGTTATCGAGGCTCGGAAGGAAGCAGAGCGCAGCGAGATTGCGCAGCGCGACGGACCGAACGGCAACTCGGCTAAACGGAATGAACGAGCCAACGGCCGGAGCCGACCAACCAAACGAACACCGGCAAGCCGAAGAGGCGATTCTGGCCGCGATTCGAGAAAGGGGTGCCTCTCTCATTGGCATGTTGCCGCGCTGGTGTTTCCTACGAGTTTTTCCATCAATGGCGTAAAGAAAATCCCGAATTCGAGAGCGCGCTCGCTCGAGCCTGTCGACGCAGGGTGTTCCAATCGGTAAAATCGCTTAGGCACTCCCGGCTTTGATCGCATCATCATAGTTTTGGAGTTTTGCGAGTCCGCGCGCGATGCTGCGCGCATCCGGGAGACGAGGACTACTGGTGACGTTGAGTGTTCCGAGCTTCCCGCCAGGACGTTCGGAAATTCCAGGCGGCTGGCTAATTA
>Ga0209647_1001958_pt1 | contig 16967 bp, 16 predicted proteins | sample GraSoi_2013_60cm_FD_185827 | JGI IMG/M metagenome (GOLD analysis project Ga0209647, IMG submission 185827) | Grasslands soil microbial communities from the Angelo Coastal Reserve, California, USA - Sample 9_17_2013_60cm (SPAdes) (version 2) | ecosystem: Environmental > Terrestrial > Soil >...
CAACAAGAGAGCGTGTGCAATACCACGTTCTCTTTTTCGTTTTCCAACTCTATGAAAAGCTCAAGCAAGCGAGTATAATACTTCTAGCGTCTAGCTTTATACACGGAAGGAGTTTTTCATGGCCATCTCCCCTGGTTCAACCCTGGCAGACTATCTTGTTCCCAGTCCGGCATCTCGCAACGTCAATTTACTGCGCAACGCGGCACTGGTCGTTGGCTTCAGTATCTTCACCGCCTTGTGCGCGCAAGTCTCGTTTCATCTTCCCATCACGCCCGTACCTGTTACTCTACAGACATTAGCCGTCCTGCTTACAGGCGCCGCCCTGGGCAGCCGGCGTGGCGGACTTGCGATGCTGGTCTACCTGGCCGAGGGTGCCGCGGGCTTGCCCGTCTTTGCGGGCGGTAGTGGAGGGTTTATTCACCTCGTCGGCTTTACTGCAGGATATCTGTGGGCATATCCAATTGCAGCTTTTGCAACGGGACTCCTCTGCGAGCGCCGCCTGGATCGCAGCATTTTCACTTCGGCCCTGGCTATGCTGCCCGGCACACTCATTATCTACGCCCTTGGTGTTTCCTGGCTGGCAGTTGTCCTGAGCCTTAATCCGCTCAAAGCCTTCATGCTAGGTATGCTGCCCTTCATTCCGGGCGACATCCTCAAGCTGGTTATTGCTGCTGCCCTTCTGCCGGTAGCCTGGACCATTGTGCGCCGCGTTAAACCTGAAAAAGAATGAGACCAGAATCACTCAAAAATGCGATGCACAAAGAGATGAGCGTCAGGCGCTCATCTCTTTGTTTTTCAGGCGCCTGGGGAAACGATGAGCTTTTGCGAAACCCTGGGAGCATATAGGCTATTTGTTGCGCTTCTACGTAAAACATGGTAGATTAAACAATACGATAAAAGTGAGCAGATGCGGTTCTTTCCATAAGTAGAAAACTGGAAGAAAGATCCTTGCAGTTGATAGGAAGGCTGGGATAAGGCTATGGAGCAGGACGCTCAGAATAACACCTATATTATTGACGCGGAGAGTGAAACGGAATTGACACGCCTGACCTATCAGGATCGGCTGATTACCGAGGCCATGAACGGGCTATTTCCGGAACGTGCTGATCTTGCCGGTATCCATACCGTGCTAGATATTGCCTGTGGCCCAGGTGATTGGACGCTGGAAGTGGCTCATACATATTATGACCACAAAGTCCAGGTAACAGGCATAGATATCAGTCAAAAGACAATCGAGTATGCTCGAGCACGCGCACAGTCACAGGGGATAGAAAACGTCAATTTTCGCGTAATGGATGCGACTGTGCCGCTCGACTTCCCTGATGAAGCATTTGACCTGGTCAACGCACGTTTTATTGCCGGTTTCTTATCTGCCTCTGTCTGGCCCCAGTTTCTTGCCGAGTGTATGCGTATCCTCCGCCCTGGTGGCACTCTTCGTCTGACAGAACCAGAGTGGGGTATCAGCACCACCCCTGCGACTGAACGTCTTAACGCCCTCTGTATCCAGGCTATGCACCTGGCTGGAAAAACTTTTACTTCGGATGGTCGACATATTGGCATTACGCTCGTACTGGATCGTTTTTTGCGAACAGCTGGCTGTGTAAACGTTCAGCAGCGGGCACATGCGTTGAATTTCGCGTATGGCACCGAAGCCCATGGCCCCTTTGTGCAAAACGCGATCATCGCCTTCCAATTACTTAAACCGTTCTTGCTCAAGACGAAAGTAACAACAGAGGAGGAGTTTGCGCGCCTCTTTCAGGAAGCTCAAATCGAGATGTATTTACCAGATTTCGCAGACACCATATATATGATGACAGCATGGGGAGAAAAGCCCACTTCTGCTGAATAATAAAAGAATGTAGGATTACCGATTTACTGATAAATTTCGCTCGTACCAGAAACAAGCATATGGTGAGTTAGCGGCAGGAATTTATCTATAACGACGATGCAGTAAGCGTTGAAAGGCTGATACAAACAAATCGGCCTTTTCCTCGTTGAAGATGCCCAAAATAAAGCGGTCGGGCCGAACGACAATGAAGTGATCCTGGCTCATGCGTAGGAAATCTTTGTCCATTGAATGGACAACAACAATGGGAAGCGATTGTGGCCTATGCGACTCAGATTGTTCGTTATGAGAGTCGTGCTGGCGGCTATCCTTCTTTGTGTCTATCCATTTTCTGGAACGCTGCACGTCATCGGTTTGTATACACACGAACCGCGCTCCCAGGTGCTCCCAAAAGTCGGTTTTCAATGTGGCAAAAGCTTCTTCTGGATTGGAATGGCGACGTAGCAAGGCAAAACCCGTGCCCAACACCTCATCGAGAAGTACACGCTGTCCTTGTAGTGTAATTACTTCTGGTTGAGGCAACAGTGATCCCACCATTCTTGTATCCTGCCCCTTGAAGAGGAAAAAACCTGCTTTATATTTAGCTTGAGGCTTCATGCGCATCTCCATCAGATATTCGCGTATGCTGGGCAAAGCATAGAGCATTCGTATAATGAGATTGCGGCAGAAAGCCAGGGGACGTGCTGTTGACATGAAAATAGTGCCTAAAAAAGATGCGAAAGCTACCATTTGAGCGGCGTGCCTGGAACGTTCCTTGTGATAGGTTGCGAGGAGTTGAGGAGTGGCGCGATCCTGTAGGACCATAGCCACTTTCCAGACAAGGTTATGGGCGTCACGCAGACCGCTATTCAATCCCTGTCCGCCGAAGGGGGGCATCATGTGGGCGGCATCTCCTAAAAGAAAAACGCGTCCTTGTGAGAAGGTTTTTGCCTGTGCCGCATGGAATGTATACACGGCCTGGCGAATAATATGTGTTTGCGGGAACGCATCAGCTTGCTGAAGCAGCGCGGAAATAGTTGCCGGTTCCAGCATTTCCTTTTCGGTTTCGCCGGGGAGGAGCATAAATTCCCATCGCCTGCCATTATGAGGAGCCGGGATACACACTGCTGGGCGTTGTGGATTGCAGAAAATTTTGAGGACAGCAGATGGGTCTTCTTGGGAAATGGAGTCGATTACCAACCATTTTTGCGCAAATGTCATGCCTTGCAAGGGAACGTTGAGCGAATGGCGTATGATGCTTCTTCCGCCATCACAGGCGAGCAAATATGTACATCGCACTTTCTGAAGTGTTCCCGTTGGTGTGCGAATAGAAACGACTACGCAATCTGCGCTTTGCTCAAGTGTCTCGACCGTGTGCTGAAAGCGTACGTTGACGCAGGAGAAACGTCGAAGTCCATCCAGCAAGACTGCTTCAAATTCAGGTTGATAAAATGTTGAGATGAGAGGGTTGCCGTTTCTCTTGCTCATAGGTACCATCTTTGCCAGGAGCCGTCCCGCCGATACACAATGAATAGAGATATCTGATACTAGACAGTTGCTCATAGCAGTACTGAGGTCCATGGCCTGACAGATGCGCAGACCTTCATCGTCGAGTGCTATAGCTTTAGGGATATTACTTAATCCGATGTTGCGCTCAATAATAAGCGTGGCTAGACCTGCCTCGCCTAGTAAATTTCCTGCCGCTAGTCCAGTCGGTCCAGCTCCTACAACCACAACCGGTATGGATTCATCAGTCTGACATGCTGTGGTGTTAAGTTGAGTCGGTTCTGATGCTTTATTCATGATACAAGACACAAGGAGGGATGCTGTCGGTTGCATCCCCCTTTCATGTGTTGTCTCCTAGCATAGCCCATTAAAGGACAGATTAAAATGGCTAGAATCGCCATTCTATCGTGAGTTATTGAGAGCTAAAAAAACTAGCAATACATCAGGTTTACTTGCTAAAGTCTGAGTGCTATAAACCAACCGCCTGCCAGCACAAGACAGAGCAGCGCAACCAGGTAAAAGTACACTTTACGTGCTTGTCTCGGCTTCTCTGGTCCGAAGAAGAGGGGCATTGTCACTAAAACCAGGCCCGTGAGAACAAGTATCAGTATCATCAGCCAAAGTTGAGCAGGTACAAGCTGTAAGATTGTTAGGACACCGATCAGCATAGCTGCTAGAGCGATGAGTAGAGGACAGGCAATAAACGAGCCTTTCACACCTAACACCACAGCGAGCGTATTCGCTTTGCTTGCCGCATCCTCCTCTACATCCGGCAGGGCGTTGGCAAGATTCAGGGCCACACCTAGTAAAGCACCGATCGGTATAAACCAGATGACCATAGATGGAAAACGTCCTACGCCAGCAAAGGCATACAGGGGAAGCAGTGGCATAGCCAGTGCGAAAAGGATACCGCTCAAAGGGGTTGATTTTAGTCCAAGGTTGTATATCTGTCCTAGCACAAGATAACCGAGTGCGGCGAGCAAGGCTAAGAGATTGTGCGGCAACAATATAACTACCATGACTACGATCATAAAGAGACCAGCCAGGAGAGCCTCGTGTGGGCGGACTAGTCCGAGGACGATAGGTTTGTTTTTCCCGCCGATCGCATCTAGATGACGGTCACAATAGTCATTGAGTATACCGATAGAAAATTGCATGGCAGCCTGCCCAGCAAGGAGGAGAAGAATAATTTTCCAGGGAGGATGCGGCCATGTTGCTCGCACGGCAAATAGCGTCACAACCGCTAATATGAGTACGATAGGCTCTACATGGGCGAGCATCCAAAAGCCAACAGCGATATCACCCACACTACGTTTCTTCTTTCGTTCCACGTGCCTAAACTCCTTGGTCCTATACGGACCTCGCTTTGAGAAATCCAGTCTCTACTCCCAGGATATCACAACGTCACGGTAATGGTGGCCTTCATGGTAGCCGGGTGGAGCTTGCAGTGGTAGTGGTACGTGTACAAGTTCCTTTCGTTGATCAACGCTAGCCTATGTTGTCTGCTGGTTCCATAAGAGTGTACGGAGGGCGGTTACAGTGCGTAGAGTGCGCGGGAACTTTACATCGACGAAGAACTGGTGCAACGCTCTTTGGCCTTTCCGTAGCAGCAGGGAGAGACAAGCTTCAGCCTCTGAGTGGGACAACGGGGGAGGCACGTGCTGTCTCGACGGGCCTGTCTTCTTCTTGATTCACATGTTGTGATCTTTCGCAAGACCCTGGCTGTATACCTTGTCATCGTTCCCTGCGTGATACTCCTAGAGAGACACAAGACAGGGGGAGCTTCTACACGTGAGGCAAGCAAGAACACGTTTGAGAAACGAGGATCAGGTGCAATTATCACATCGCCTGAAGATAGCTCTCACAGGCGTTGTCCCCTCACAAGCTGAACAGGATGACGCTCAACTCGTGAAAGCGAGTCAACATGGGAACCAGGATGCCTTTGCCTTCCTCGTGCAAAGACACCAGCGCCGCGTCTTCACTATGGCCTTGGGCATGCTTCAAGATGACGACGAGGCGAGCGAGATCACCCAGGAGGCGTTTGTGGCTGCATGGCGGGGGCTGCCAGCATTCCGTAGCGAGGCGCGCTTTCCTACCTGGCTCTATCGCATCGCCTACCAGTGTTGTGTGCGACAGCTTGAACGACGTACGCAGGAGAGAGCGCGGCACTCGGCCATGCAGGCGGAACAGATGCTGGAGGGGGTGAACAACGAAAAGCAGGCAGTGAATACCAGAGAGGGACACGACCGGCAGGCCATCGTACTCGAGACCCTGGATACGCTGCCGACTACGTATCGCATGGTCTTGATCTTGCGCCACCTCCAGGACATGACGTATGAAGAGATGGCCGACATCCTCACCATACCCATTGGCACGATCAAGACCCAGCTCTTTCGGGCCAGGCATCTGCTGAAGGAACGCTTGCTGGCACAGCACCTTGAAGTCGCGCAAGGATGAGAGGTGTCGAATGCGCTGTAGCGGGGCGACGAACCAATTACACCTCTCTCTCGATGGACGGCTCTCTCTTGGGCCCAGAGTCATGGGAGCTGTCATGATGTGTAGCTGAAATGTGCTGGACGACAAAGAGCGAAGCTTGCAGTTGCTTCGGCAGACTGCGAGCCAGTACCATCATTGCCTCGACTCCACCAACTGAGGCTCCAATCACTCTGCTATCGTGTTGCGACAAGGCCTCCTCCAGAGAAGAAAGCTCCCCTCATTATTGCATATACTTTCCTACACATCGAAGTCCGCCTTATTCACGAGTACACGCCACGTTCCCTTCATTTCAGCGATCTTCACTCTATCCTGCTTCATGTCAAGGTGTGGGATAGCAGGCTGTCCAGCTCGCTATCCCACACCTTGACATTTTCAAAAATATGAATTATTATTCAGTTATGAATGATAATTCAGTTACATACCAGCAAGATGGCCTACGCAGAATCTCGCGCAAGAAAGCTCGCACGAGAGCCGATCTTTTGGCGGCGGCACGCCAGGTATTCGCCGCGCGAGGATATCACGAGACAAGTATAGCCGAGATCACGCAGGCGGCGGATGTTGGCGTGGGAACCTTTTACCTGCATTTCCGGGACAAAGATGAGATATTTACAACGCTGATTGAGGAGGGCCTGCGCGAGATCCGCGAGCAGGTTACGTCCGCTGCCTTGCAACGGCCTTATGAACAGATGTTGCCAGCGGTGGTGCGCTTAACCTTCCACTATGCCTATGCTGAACGCGATCTCTTTCGTATTGCTTTGACGGGTGGGGAACAGCTTGCGACCAGGTTTCGCGCACAGACCCCACTAATTGAGGGATTGACCCAGATTTTTGCAGCGGCGCACGAACAAGGCCTCCTCGATGACTATGATCCTCCTTTGCTCGCGCATTTTGTCACAGGTATCGTCACCCAGGGCATCGTCTGGTGGTTTGAGAACGACGAACCGGGACCAGATACCATGACAGAGCAGGTTATGCACCTGCTGCGTCAGGGCTTACCGGCAAGTTTCCTCGTTGAGGAAAAAGAGACATCTTAGAGAGAAATTTGTATTCAATCCATCATAATAGTATGTAATTTTGTCATTATATAGGATGTAGTTTTGTCATTAAAATATGCAAGAAAGGGATGAGCGTGATTATGAAGCGAGGATCACAGCTCCCACCAGGCCCCAGGGGCTTACCCATCGTTGGCAATGCGCTCCAGTTTCAGCGCAAGCCGCTGCAATTCTTCCGTGAGACACAGCAGAAGTATGAGCGTATGGCTACCGTCTACATTGGAAAAGATCCCCTTATTCTCTGTTTCCGCCCGGAACATATTCGTTACATTCTTGTTGAGCACCCCCGCAACTTTGTGAAACCGAACCGCGGCGCTTTCAACCTGCGCTTCCTCCTCGGTGATGGCCTGTTGACCACTGATGGAGAATTTCATCGCCAGCAGCGGCGGCTCGTCCAGCCAGCATTTCACAAACAGCGTATAGAGAGCTATGCTGATACGATGGTGCACCTGACTCAGGATATGCTAGATGAGTGGCAGCCCGGCAGCGAGATGAATATTGCCCATGCTATGCAATTTCTCACGCTGCGCATCATAGCCAAAGCGCTCTTCAATATTGACTCGCGCACTCAAGTTGCCGAACTAGGCGACGCCTTCACCAAACTGATCTCAAGTTCCAGGCGACAACTTGGTGTACTGAGGAGCGTACAATTGAATTTGCCATTTACCAACTATGGCAAGGTTTTGGCAAGCAAACAGCAACTGGATACCTTTGTATATGACTTGATTGCAGAGCGCCGGGCAGATGGACAGGATAAGGGCGACGTACTCTCGATGTTGTTAAAAGCTCAGGACGAAGGTCTCACCATGACCGACAAGCAGATCCACGACCAGGTACTCACCTTTGTCGCGGCCGGTCACGAGACCGCTCAAAACTCCCTGAGTTGGACCTTCTACTTGCTCTCGCAGCATCCGGAGGTACGCGAGAAACTGCTGGCCGAACTGCACAGCGTCCTTGGCGGACGCGCACCCACAGTCGATGACCTTGCCCACCTGCCCTACCTGGAGTGGGTTATGAACGAATCCTGGCGCGTGTTTCCGCCCGCCTGGACGCAGGGCCGTCGCGCCGTCGAGGACTTCGAACTGGATGGCTATCACTTTCCCGCGGGCACCATTTTCATAACCAGTCAGTGGGTGCTGCACCACCTGCCCGACATCTGGGGAGATCCAGATGCCTTCCGCCCCGAACGCTGGGACCCGGTCAATGGGCAGAAAGTTCCCCAGGGTGCATACTTCCCCTTTGGCGCCGGTCCGCGCATCTGTATTGGCATGCCCTTCGCCCAGATGGAGACGCGCTTGCTACTTGCGACCATCCTGCAACGCTACACCCCGCGCCTCGTGCCAGGTTTCCCTGTCGTGCTCCAACCCAAAGTCACCTTGCGACCAAAATATGGCATGAAGATGATTCTGGAGCCTACTCCCAAAGTGCCAGCCAGGGAGCCTTCGACTTCGCTTGTAAAATAATAACGAACGCTATAGGCATGTTTTACTAAATTCTCACTGCCTGCGGCAGTTCGTAGTATTATGTTGCTGAGGCTATTGCAGCCAGCGGCTGCAATAGCCTCAGCAACATAATAGAAATTCGCCGTCAGCGGCTCGCTCAGATAGTGGGTAGTGAGGGGATGTGGCCTTTGCAGCCACGGGCCTGGAGGCCACATCCCCTCACTACCTTTGTTGAAGATGAGGGAAGTGCGGCCTCGAAGCCGCACTTCCCTCATCTTCAACATTCCTTTCTTCTGGATAAGGGAGTTAGCCTCGTCTAGAAGATCAGCTCAGCTTCCCCTCTTTTTGCAGTGAGGAAATGCTCTCGCATGTGCTACTTCAGATTGGGCGTGGTGACAAACCACTTACCAAACAGCCCTTCGCCGGTGGTCTGACCAGGGCCACTATCGGCCGAATAGGTATACAGGAAATGCCCGTTGTATTCAACCTGGTTCCCGTTTGCTGTTGTTTGTGCGCTTAACTTACCAGGAAGAGTAATCGCGCTGGTGGGAGCACCTGATGTTACCAGCAGGGGCCGCCAGATCTGGGCACAGGCGCCTGTACACGCAGAAGTAGTAGCTGTGTCAGCGGTGTAGTGATACAGTGTCTTCCCCTGGGCATTGGTCAGGATCGTTTCCGCTTTGCCTTTTACTGTCGCTGTCGCTGTCTTGACGACGGCGCTGGAACCTCTGGCAGTCGGTGCCGTCGCTGCTGGAGTGCTCCTGCCCTGGCTAGAACTACCGGGACTTGTAGAACCGCCACAAGCTGCAATTGCCATCGTAAGTAATAGGACTACGGTAATGGGAAAAGTGCGCCTAAGATAAATCATGTCTTTTCTCCCTTTCTAGTCGGTCAAGTTCAGCTTTTGCTGTCTTTCTCCTATTGACCGAGGATACGTTACAGTAGAAGCCTTTTTCGTAACAAGCCTAACAAGGCTTTGTCGGAACCTGTAAATACTATCTGCGCGGTAGAGATGGGTCCACGACCGCAGAGGCCCCGCTAACGATTCTCCTACATTACTTATCTTCGGACAGTTGGCCTTGTCTATTAAGATGTACTTTGCGAGAGGTATGTGCTGTGTAGAGGCTACGCGTAGCCTTTCGCGAGAGTCTAGAGGGAGTTTTATTCAAAAGATACTTCGTATCATAGATGCTATCGTTAGCACATGATAACAGGAGCGCAAACAAGACGGCGCTGAGCATCAAACGTTGAGACGCGAAAGGATTTCCGCGCACCTGAGTATTCCGCGCGGCGGGTCCATGCTCAACTTCTCATTCACCACGACGCCCCACCACGCGTTGAGCACACTTTGTGCCAGCGCCCAGCCGCGTATGCGTGCCCGTTCCATTCCCAGTTCCTCGCTCAGTTGAGCGACGCGCCGGGCCAGCATCTGCTCCAAGTCGGGCACCTCAAGGATGCGAGGCATGGGGTTATAGAACGAGGCTCCCACCTCATAACCAGGATCACCAACCACGCCCTTGGGATCGATAGCCAGCCATGCATCACCCGAACGCAAGACATTATGGTGCTGGAGATCGCCGTGCAGCAGCATGGTCTGGGGAGCTGAGGCACTTAACGACGCGAAAAGATCCATCGCCTCATCGACCAGGCGCGGAGGAAACGGACCATATCCGCCCGCATAGCGTGCGCGGAGCTGCGTCAATCCTTGCCCCAATTGCTCAACCGTCGGAAAGGTGTGCTCTGTGGGTGCCGGTCGCCAGAGTTGACGCATGACCCCGGCCAGAATGGATGTGGCCTGCTCATCCTGCTCCGGCACAAGTGACGCAAGCATGGTTCCCGGTTGCAAACGCTCCAGCACCATCACCTTTTGTTCCTCGTCAAACTCCAGGAGACGAGCGATGCCTCGTCCATTGAAGATACGCAGCGCGGCCAGCCCATGTTCAAACTCATCGGTCAGCAAACACGTCTTCAGGATAACTGGTGTGCCATCCGCACGTTCCGCAGGTGCCACGTAGTGAAAAGAGAGATTCTCAAACGGGGGCAAGAGCTTCAGTTGCCAGCGCTCCGCGTATTCCTCTAAAAGAGATGGGAGGCATTGAAACCAGGCATTGGCCGCCTCTGTGCCGTGGACATCGCGCATAAATTGGATAAAATCTTCAGGCAGGGCAAACATCAAAAGGACTCCTTAGCCGGTGATAGACCAGCCAGGCAATGAGCCAGACCACTACGGCCAGCGTCGATACGCCAGTCAACGGCCCGGTTGGCTGGTAAAACTGAAGCACATTCGCAAGGGGTGGGAATGCAGTGGACAGTACATAAGGATGACGGGAGAGATTACCTCGCCTGTATCCTTACTGCTACCTTCTGCATGGCTGTCTCTTCGGCAGGGGCTCCTAGTGAGCGAATAGCCTCGATGGTCTCCTGGGCATTCCTGACAAACTCGGCGCGCACACCCAGGCGTGCTTTGAAATCCTCCACCGTCACGTCATCAAGGAAGCGTACTCCCTCATTATCCAGCATCACACGCGGCAGGAGCACGAGATCGCCCAGGTTGCCATGCCCTTCCAACGCCTCCCAAACATCCTGGCCGCACAAGAGACCGGCAACAGTCACCTCGGCTCCGAAAAACTTGTTGACAATGGGCAGTACCTGCACTTCAAGCTGCTCAATCTGCCGAATATCTTGCGCGAATTGCTCGATGACAGGCTGCGCCATCGTACTGGTGACCAGCGTCACCCGGTGTGGCTGTGGCAGAGTCGCTGGCAGTTTACGCTTGCTGCGTTGCCATTGCTCGATGAGGTAGCGTGTCATGCCCACACCATTCTCGATCTGTGAGTAGGTGCCGTAATGCTCGGCAGGCGGAAACTCACGGCCAGTGATGTAGTACCATTCATCAGAGAGATAGACAAAAGGACCTTCGCCGGGGCGTTCCGCTGCAAAGCGTCGTTGATGCGCCTCGACCTGGTCAATAATGACCTCGGCCTCCTCACGTGTATAGTGGCGTAGGGGCGGAAGGTCACCGGTCTTCAGCATATTGTTGTACTTGGTCAAACCTACGGGCACGGCAGAGATAGATTCAACTGTAGGTCGCAGTTCCGCCAGGTCGTGAATACTGCGATCGAGCTGCGTACCATCATTTACGGTTGGACAGAGCACAAGCTGAGTGTGGCAGCTGATATGCATTTCGCCCAGGCGTTTGATATGATCGATGATGTCGCCTGCGCGTGGACCATCTACCATCTTACGGCGCAATTCGGGATCGGTCGCGTGCACAGACACATACAGCGGTGTGAGTTTCTGCTCATCAAGGCGCTGCCAATCGTGCTCTTTGAGGTTGGTCAGTGTGATAAAGTTGCCAAAGAGGAATGAGTAGCGGTAGTCATCATCTTTGATATAGAGCGAAGAGCGCATACCATGCGCCAGGCCGGGCTGTGGCGCAAAGCGTTCCGGTAAGCCCTTGATAAAACAGAAAACACATTTATTGGCACACTGGCGAATAAAAGGAGCTGGCTCTTCACCAAAAAGTACCCCTAGATTTTCATCGCTGTTCTTTGTGATCTGCACTTCGTGCTGGTTAAGCTGGCGCTCGAAAGCAATCGTCAATTCTTCATCGGCTACATAGAAGCGATAATCTACCAGGTCGCGAATCATATTACCATTTATCGTGCGAATAAGATCCCCCGGCTGCAAACCCGCGCGGTCCGCGGGACTTTCAGGTACAACCTCACGCACCCATCCATACATTTTAGGCATTAATTTATTCCTTAGGAGAGAAAAGACACCAGGGGCAGAATTATGTCCCCAAAAATTGCATAGAATAATCCAGTCAATTATAGCCGCCACAAAGTGGTACGTCAAATGTAAGGATGATTGGGGTGCGTTTCATCTTTTTGCGAGTTGAGAAATGGTCGAGGTGTAGGGGGAGAGGGAAGGGGGAAGGAGGGAGACATGGCAGAGGCAAGCTCTGCCACTACTATGGGCGTGGACAGCGCTCCGCGTGTCCAGAGACGCACCACCATGCATCAGCATCCTACTTCGCATGATGGAGTGCGGTTCCTGGTGGTGCGAAGTGAAAAGCCCGACTAGTTTCCCGACGAGCGGAGCGCTATCCCATCGTCATAGGATGCCATCGCGAATGTTGTGTAAAGGCTGCCACAATGGCCACTACCGCCATCTACCTCCACGTCGTACTGCAAATCGCCCTCGTGGGCGCTCCGCCGAACTATTCACCTTGTAGGCGGAGGCGTATCGTTAAGGCCAGCAGTTAAGCCTCCTATCTCACGAGGTATGCTCTACCCGCAAACAAGCACTCACCTGGTACAGATGCCGGAAGATTTCCCGGTAGGATTGAAGAAAACCGGCCTCGTGATAAGGGATACCGCGTTCTTTACAGAAGGCTTTAACGATCTGCTGTGCTTCTCCCAATTTGTTCCTGGGGATAGTCGGGAACAGGTGGTGCTCGATCTGGTAATTCAGCCCGCCGTACCAGAAATCAGTGACAGGATGCGCCCTAACATTGCGCGAACTCAATACCTGCTGGTGCAGGAAGTCCAGCTCGGTATCTTTATCTGAAACAAGCATACCTTTATGATTGGGTGCTGCAACCGAGCCGAGATACAGGCCGAAGAGCGCCCGATGAATCACAAAGAAAAGGAGCGCCTGCCAGACTGTCAAACAGGAGAATAGGAGACCAAAGTACAGTAGGTAGTGGATGGTGATGAGAAAGGCCTCTGTCTTGGGATACTTTGCCTTCTTTTGTCGTAGGAAGCTCATGCTGAAGATCAGGAAAGAGGCCCATGCAAGCAGTTCTAACGGAAGGTACAGGTACGCCTGGTATTTCACCATGAAGCGAAGAAAGCCCCGCTTGTCCCGTGCCGCCTTCTCAGTAAAGGCAAGCAATGGGATACTGATATCAGGGTCAACATCAGCTTCATTGGGATGTCCATGATGGCGGTTATGTTTATCGACCCACCAGCTCCAACTCCAGCTCAGCGCCAGATTGCCTGTCACAAAACCGGCAAGTTCAAACAGTCTCGTGCTGCGAAAGATCTGCCGGTGGCCACTATCGTGTCCAATGAACCCGATCTGGGCAAAAACAAAAGCCAGAAAGACTGCGTTGAGCAGTTGGAACCAGGAGTGCTTGAAAACGACGAGGCAAGCGATACTGAGAGCTAACAGAGCCAGCGTGAACAGAATCTTGTAGGTATAGTAGACGGACTGCTGCTCCAGTAAGCCTTGCTGTTTGATGCGCTGTTTCAGTTCTGCATATTCGTTGACCAGAGGACGTTGAGCGAGTGCCATGAACTATCTCCTTGCCTACTTTTTCTGGAAAACCATGCGTTGGTGGTCGATGATCTCCCTTCGAAAACATTCCTTATCGTATCCCTTGCGGAGAAACTCTGTTCGGCGTCGAAAATCCCTATCCATCAGAAAACGTGGGACGAGTCTGGCCACTACGAGAAATCTGGCAAAACGAGCATGTGGGTTTTTAAAGTTGGAGAAGGTAAAATTCCACAGCTTGCTCCATTCCTCTATGGTGTGAATATAATCCAGTCGACCGTTGTCGTGAGAGATTTGCTCAAAATACGGCGCTGCCACTCTCAGGATATGTTCTTCCCCAAAGGGGAGCCAGGAGCCTGGGAAAAATTCCTTTGCAATTGCTGCAATATATTCATCGGAGCCTTTTTGCGCCTGCAAAGAGATGTTCTGAAGAGCAGGAGCATTCCTACCCAGCATCATCGTTTGCAAATAGAGCCTTCCACCAGGCGGCAAGAGATCATGGCACAGGCGGAAGAAGTGGTCATAGATGCCGTCTTGCTTTCCCGCTAGATACTCCTCCACAGAGCAGAAATGCTCGAACGCCCCGACGCTGACAATGCCATCAAACGTTCCAAAGGTATCGACTGTGACCTCTTTCCAGTCCTTGACATAGACTTCAAAACCAGCTCGCTTACACCCCTCCGCCTGTTTTCTGGATAGGGTCAGGCCAATGCCATGTCCACTTCGCTCCTGCACCGCTTTGAGCATAGGACCAAAGCCGCTCCCGATGTCAAGCACGCGCATTCCTGGCTTGAAACCAATCCCCTCAAGAATATATTCGTGTTTATCCCTTTGCGCCTGAGCTAGCGTCTTCGAAAAATCACCATGAAACATGGCACAGGTCAGGTCAGCATGTTCGTCAAAGCTCAAACGGAAAATCTCATCCATGAAATCATAGATTTCTTCGATCTCTTGCTGATTTGCCATGAACGTCCCCTTTATCGTTGCTGTCTGGCATCGCTCTAGTTCCAGAGCATATCACTCAAAAGTATATCACAGATGCTATACCAAAAGTTGTGGAACAATGTACTAGGAACGGTGCAGCGGGTACAGGCAGCCATTAGTGTGTTTATTTCATTAGAAGACCCTTCGATGCCATATCCACTATGACGTGAGCATGTCCGCTGTCACGTGACTATGCCCGCTATCATGTGACCATGCCTGGAAATGCTCTCAACTGTCACTTGTCGCATACTTTTGCCTTGATGGGCAGATTGCTTTATTATAAGCTGAACATGTAGTAAAGAAAGGCTAACCCATCTATGAACAACATCTTGCAAGACCTCTCTCCCGCCCGCGTTGCGCAGGCGCTCGATGCCAATAAAATCGCGTTTGGCACTCTCTTGAGCACGCTCCCTCGTGCGGCGCTCCATACAGAACCAGGCCTCCGCTGGTTCGAGACGGGTGTTCCTGACGAACTCTTCAATGGAGTCGTCCAGACCCAGTTGGAACAGGAAGCACTCCCGGCCGCTATTGAGCGGGTGCTTGCCCATTTTCAGCAGCGGCGCCTCCCGTTTCACTGGCACGTGGGGCCATCTTCCCAACCCCCACACTTTGGCGACCTTCTCGCAGCGCATGGCATCGGCCATGTAGAAGATGAGCCAGGGATGGCATTAGATTTACTCACGCTCAACGAAGATCTCCCGCTGGCATCCAATCTCACCATCCAGCCAGTTACTACCGATGAACTTTTACATCAATGGACGCGTGCCTGGGGCTGTGGGGCTCCTGAAGAAGTCATCCGCCACTGGTTCACAGTCTACTCCGGCTTACCCCTTGGCCCAGAACGCTCCTTGCGTCTCTATCTCGGTACCATCGCTGGCAAACCGGTCGCTACCGTTGAATTGTTCCTGGAGGCTGGAGTGGCCGCCATTAATCATGTCGTCACCTTGCACCAGTTCCGTCAGCAAGGCATAGGAGCGATGATGACGCTCATGGCCGCGCGCGAAGCTCGCCAGGCAGGTTATCGAATAAGTGTCCTCACCGCTTCGCCCATGGGGGTCAACATCTATCGCCGCCTGGGCTTCAAGGAATGTTGCCTGGTCAGCACCTATGAATGGAGTCCCGCCATCGATTTCGTTTGACACAAGTATGTGATGGTGTGGACGCTGGGCGGCCGCAGGCTGCCCAGCGTCCACACCATCACATACTCGCGAAGCGCCGCAGGCGCTGAGAAGTCAAAACAAAGGGTCCATCAGCGATGCCAAATGGCGTGACTTCCTGGCTTTTATCTGTTAACATTGGGGGGCACGATCAAAATACATCGGGTCCCTACAGACAGCACTTGTTATCCTTATTTGACAAGTATTGGGGCAAGCCCGCCCTACTATAGACGATGCGGCTTGTGAAGCTCTTTCGGATATAGTAGGGGCATCCCCTTGCGGGTGCCCTGGCCCTCTGTCCGCGACTATGGGTGGTCATGGGTGCATCCCCTTGCGGGTGCCCTGGCCCTCTGTCCGCGTCTATGGGTGGTCATGGGTGCATCCCCTTGCGGGTGCCTGGCACTAAATTCCGCGTCTATGGGGATGCCCTTTTAAATTTTCTAACCAGGAGCGCATAAAGGCAATGAAGGAAGATTGGGTCACAAGGATCTGTGACCGCGTAGAACAGCACGTACGCAGAACGAAGAGCGAGGCAGCCCAGGTGATCTGTTCATCAGGGATCAGTCCCTCGGGACCGATCCACCTGGGAAACTTGCGCGAGATCATGACCGTCCATCTTGTGACCGAGGAACTGAAAGCGCGCGGCTGGCAGGCTGAACATGTTCACATCTGGGACGATTTCGACCGGCTGCGCAAAGTCCCGGTCGGCATCGATCCCGCTTTTGCAGCCTATATTGGGCAGCCGCTTGCAGATATTCCCGACCCCTTCGGGGAGTATGAGTCATACGCGATGCGCTATATGCGTCAGTTCACGAAAGGGTTGGAGGAATTACAAATTTTTCCGCGCTATATACGGCAGTCAGTAACCTATCGTGAGGGACAATACACCGAACAGATCAAAGAGGCGCTCGTCCAGCGGGAAGCGATCTTCGATATTCTGGCCGAGTATCAGACGGCGGTACAGGAGAGCGCGGAAGAACATGCCGCGCGGAAGGCGGCGTACTATCCCTTCCGCGTCTATTGTGAAAACTGCCACAAAGATAGCACGCAGATGACCTCTTATACTCAAGAGACGGCCTATGTCGCTTACTTGTGCCAGCATTGCCACTACCAGGGCGGCTTCAGCCTCAACGAGAAGGTCGAGGGGAAACTGGTGTGGAAGGTGGATTGGCCCATGCGCTGGAGCTTCTTGCGCGTCGATTTTGAGCCAGCAGGTGAAGATCAT
>Ga0209647_1001959_pt1 | contig 16960 bp, 16 predicted proteins | sample GraSoi_2013_60cm_FD_185827 | JGI IMG/M metagenome (GOLD analysis project Ga0209647, IMG submission 185827) | Grasslands soil microbial communities from the Angelo Coastal Reserve, California, USA - Sample 9_17_2013_60cm (SPAdes) (version 2) | ecosystem: Environmental > Terrestrial > Soil >...
GGGGAGTGGCAAACTTCTCCCGCACCGCCAGGAGCTCGTCCTTGACGATGGTTTGGATGCGCGCACGCGAGCGCAAAATGTCGAGGTAGTCGGCGATCTCCTCGGCGAGCTTGTCGAGCTCGGCCTTGATCTCGTCGCGGCCGAGCGCGGTGAGGCGCTGGAGGCGCAGGTCGAGGATGGCCTTGGCCTGCTCGGCCGAGAGCTTGTAGGTGCCGGTCGCCGACACCGTGTGGCGCGGATCGTCGATCAACGTGATCATGGCCTCGACCTCGCGCGCCGGCCAGTCGCGCGCCATCAAGGCCTCGCGCGCCACGTTGGCGTCCGTGGAGCCGCGGATGAGCTTGATTACCTCGTCGATATTGCTCACGGCGATGGCGAGCCCCACCAGCACATGGGCGCGATCGCGCGCCTTGCCGAGCAGATACTTGGTGCGCCGGGAAATCACCTCCTCGCGGAAGGCGACGAACGAGGCGAGCAGGTCCTTGAGAGTCATCACCTGCGGGCGGCCGCCCTCGAGCGCCACCACGTTAGCGCCGAAGGTCGACTGCAGCGGGGTGTATCGGTAGAGCTGGTTGAGCACCACGTCCGCCATGGCGTCGCGCTTGATCTCGATGACGACGCGATAACCCTCGCGGTCGGACTCGTCGCGCAGCGCGGCGATGCCGTCGATCTTCTTATCTCGCCACAGCTCTGCAATTCGCTCGACCATCGCCGCCTTGTTCACCTGGTAGGGAATCTCGCTGACGATGATGGCCTCACGGTCGCCACGCAGGGTCTCGATCTCCACCTTGCCGCGCATGACGATCGAGCCGCGGCCTTGGGCATAGGCGGCGCGAATGCCCGAGCGGCCGAGAATGATGCCGCCAGTCGGGAAGTCGGGCCCGGGAACGATGCCGATCAATTCATCGATGCCGAGGTCGGGATTTTCGATCAGGGCGACGCAGGCGTCGATCACCTCGCCGAGATTGTGCGGCGGGATATTCGTGGCCATGCCGACCGCGATGCCGCCTGCACCATTCGCCAACAGGTTGGGGAAGCGCGCCGGCAGCACCAGCGGCTCTTCCTCGGTGCCGTCGTAGTTCGACTGGAAATCGACCGTCTCCTTGTCGATGTCGTCGAGCAGCTCCATGGCCGACCTGGCCAGGCGGCATTCGGTGTAGCGCATGGCCGCGGGCGGATCGCCGTCGACCGAGCCGAAATTGCCCTGCCCGTCGATGAGCGGCAGGCGCATGGAGAAATCCTGCGCCATGCGCACCAGCGCGTCGTAGATCGCCTGGTCGCCGTGGGGATGGTATTTGCCCATCACGTCGCCGACCACGCGCGCCGACTTGACGTATTTCTTGTCGGGCGTGTGCCCGTTCTCGTGCATCGAATAGAGGATGCGCCGGTGCACCGGCTTGAGCCCGTCGCGCGCGTCCGGCAGCGCGCGCGCCACGATCACGCTCATGGCGTAATCGAGGTAGCTGCGCTTCATCTCCTCGGTGATGGAGACGGGGCGAATACCGGACGGGCCGGGCGCTTCCGGCTGCTGGTCGTTGTCGTCGGCCAAGAGAAAATCCCGTGGGCGAGGGTTGGCAAGTGCTTAGCTGATTCAGCTCCCGCGCGCCACCCCAAAACGCGTCGGGATCGAGCTATTTTCATATGGTGATTCAGGCACTTATGGTCAAGCCCTGCGGCCCGGCCCGAGCCCCCGGCCGGGCCGCGTCTCGGGCACGATTTCGGCGCGGGTTCAATGCCCGAACACCACCGCGTGCATGATGCGGCCGGGCATGAGGGTAAAGAGGCCGGCGACCACGAGCGCGCCGGCAAAGATCGAGATCATGGCGTTGCGATGCCTGCCGACACGGTGACGCCGCGCGTGCAGGACCGCGAGCGGCAGCATCGCCAGCGTGAAGATCGCGAGCAGATGGATCGGGCTCCACGGACCCCACAGGCGCAGCTCGTGAATCCAGAACGAGCTCGCCGCCACGATGACCATGAGCACGACCCAGATCCAGCCGAGGGTGCGATGCGCGGCGAGCTGTACCGCGCCGAGCCCAAACGCAGCCAAGGCCGCGAAAGCATGCAGTTGGATCGCGGGGGCCGCGTTCAACAGCGGTGCAAGCGACACGGCCCGCTCACCTCACGCCGCGCTTGCGGGATTGCCTAAATCGCGCCGCGAGAGCGGCGGCCCACTGCGGGCCGCGTCCGTCAAAACGGAATCTCGTCGTCGAGGTCCCCGCGCTTGCCAGCGCCGGCCATGGCCGGCTTCTTCTCACGCGACGCGGGGCCGGAGGCGCCGAAATCATCCTCATCGGAGCCGACGTCGCCGCCGGCGCGATCCCCGGCCCGGTCGAGCATGGTGAGCTGTGAGTTGAAGTTCTGCAGCACCACCTCGGTGGTGTACTTGTCCTGGCCCGATTGGTCCTGCCATTTGCGCGTCTGCAATTGGCCCTCGAGATAGACCTTCGAGCCCTTCTTCAAATATTGCTCGGCGACCCGGCAAAGCCCCTCGTTGAAGATCACCACGCGGTGCCATTCGGTCTTCTCGCGGCGCTCGCCGGTTGTCTTGTCGCGCCAGGTATCCGAGGTGGCCACGCTCAAATTGGCGATCGGCCGACCGTCCTGCGTGCGCCTGATCTCGGGATCTTTGCCGAGATTGCCGACCAGAATCACCTTGTTCACGCTACCGGCCATGACGCTCTCCTGCTGGTTGCCCGCATCGTCCGAGGCAGCCTAATCCTAAGCCTTGGGCCACGTCGCCGCTTTCGCCGGCGCCATCATGCTTTTCCACAGCAGGACAACGCCGAGCGCGCCTTCGGGCATGTTCTCTGTTTGTTCTAGCATCAACTCCCCGCACATGCAACGCTTTCGGTGAGGATTTTTGCCGTCACCGGACCTGTTGTGACGAGGCCGTGCGGTATTGCAGCCAGAGAAATATGAAGCCCACGATCGGAACCAAGATATCGCTGTAAAAAATGATGCCGGCATTGCCGGGGGCGAAATTGTGCGCCGTGATCATTTGATAGACGTGCCCCGCGGCCGCGCCCCAGAGAAAGCCGGCGGGCCCGACGATGGCCGCGAGCCGCAAATCGAAGCTTCCCCTGAACGCCAACAATCCCACCACCGCAAAGCCGAGGCTGGCGAAGCCGACCTCCAACTGGAAGGGACTGTCCTCCCATCCGATGAAGCTCGCCGCCAGTTTCCCGAAAAAAACGTGCAAGACGAAATTGTAGAGGTTTGAAAATCCGATCGAGAACAGCACGAAATACGAGAACAGCGCTTCGACGATCAGCGCAGGGCTGCGCGGTGGGCGCGCCCGCCAAAGCGCGATGGCGGACGCGAGCAGGCCGGCCACGAAAAACGTCAGCGTGAAGTTGCCGAGGATGAAGGCGATGACGTCTCGCATTGAAGTTCCTCCCGACAATGCCGCGGCGCTCGCCAGCTTCCAGCGTGACGATCCACATCGGATTATCGGATTTGCACATTTAACAAAGCGAGAACTGCGCTCGGCCCGCTCGCGCGGTCGAGCGCTATCGTTACGGGCATTGTGGAGGCCCGCGGCGTTGTCCACAGCTGCACGCAGGCAGCGCCCGCCGTCGCTCGGCGGGCTAGCGAAACCGTCCCGTTCTTACTACGTTCCTTCGGGGCGCCGCGCGGGCAAACTGCGACAGGATGCTTCGTTGGCTTTCCTCGATGTGACCGCCCTGGCCTTCCGCATATCATGGCGCCGACCGACCGCATGAACGACGTCTTCGACCAAGGCCGCCTCCGCCGCCGAGCATCGGCTGAGGGCGCGCGCGTGATCGCGATCCGCGGCGCGCGCGAGCACAACCTCAAGAACATCGATCTCGAAATCCCGCGCGACCAGCTGGTGGTGTTCACCGGGCTTTCGGGCTCGGGCAAATCCTCGCTCGCCTTCGATACCATCTACGCCGAGGGCCAACGCCGTTACGTGGAATCGCTCTCGGCCTATGCCCGCCAGTTCCTGGAGATGATGCAGAAGCCGGACGTCGACCAGATCGACGGCCTCTCCCCCGCCATCTCGATCGAGCAGAAGACCACCTCGCGCAATCCGCGCTCGACCGTGGGCACCGTCACCGAGATCTACGACTACATGCGGCTGCTTTGGGCGCGCGTGGGCGTGCCCTATTCGCCGGCCACCGGCTTGCCGATCGAAAGCCAGACGGTGTCGCAGATGGTCGACCGGGTGATGGTGCTGCCGGAAGGCACGCGGCTCTACCTCCTCGCCCCGGTCGTGCGTGGACGCAAGGGCGAGTACCGCAAGGAGCTCGCCGACTACATGAAGCGCGGCTTCCAGCGGGTGAAGATCGACGGCAAGTTCTACGAGATCGTGGACGCGCCGGCGCTCGACAAGAAATTCAAGCACGACGTCGACGTGGTGGTGGACCGCGTGGTGGTGCGGGGCGACCTCGCGACCCGGCTCGCGGATTCGCTGGAGACGGCGCTCAAGCTCGCCGACGGACTGGCGGTGGTGGAGTTCGCGGACAGTGGCACGGGCGCCGAGCAAGCGGCCAGCGAGAAAAAAACCGCAAAGATTCACGATCAGAGCGGCCCGCAACGCCTCCTCTTCTCGGAAAAATTCGCCTGCCCGGTGTCGGGCTTCACCATTCCGGAGATCGAGCCGCGGCTGTTTTCGTTCAACAATCCGTTCGGCGCCTGTCCCGCCTGCGGCGGGCTGGGCGTCGAGCAGCACATCGACCCCGATCTCGTCATTCCCGACAGGGACCGCACGCTACGCGGCGGCGCGGTCGCGCCGTGGGCGAAATCGAGCTCGCCCTATTACACACAGACGCTGCTGGCGCTCGGCAAGCATTACAAGTTCACGCTCGACACCAAATGGAAGGACCTGCCGAAGAAGACGCAGGACGCGATCCTCTATGGCTCGGGCGAGGACACTATCAAGTTCGTCTACGACGACGGCTTGCGCGCCTACGAAACCAAAAAGCCGTTCGAGGGCGTGGTGACCAACCTCGAGCGGCGCTGGCGCGAGACCGAGAGCGACTGGGCGCGCGAGGAGATGGCCAAATATTTCACCGACATTCCCTGCGCCGCCTGCAAGGGCCACCGGCTCAAGCCCGAAGCGCTGTGCGTGCGGGTCGGCGGCCTCCATGTCGGCGAGGTCGCCGACATGTCGGTCAAGCGCGCGGGCGAATGGTTCACGCAATTGCCGAACGCGCTGAGCGCCAAGCAGAACGAGATCGCGGTGCGGGTGCTCAAGGAAATCCGCGAGCGGCTCAAGTTCCTGGTCGATGTGGGGCTCGAATATCTCACGCTGGCGCGCGCTTCGGGCACGCTGTCGGGCGGCGAGAGCCAACGCATCCGGCTTGCGTCGCAGATCGGCTCGGGGCTAACCGGCGTGCTCTACGTGCTCGACGAGCCCTCGATCGGGCTGCACCAACGCGACAACGCGCGGCTGCTCGAGACGCTCAAACGGCTGCGCGATCTCGGCAATACCGTGATCGTGGTGGAGCACGACGAGGACGCCATCCGCACCGCCGACCACGTGCTCGACATCGGCCCCGGCGCCGGCATCCACGGCGGTCACATCGTGGCGCAGGGCACGGTCGACGACCTGATCGCGACGGCTGCTTCCCTCACCGGCAAATACTTGTCGGGCGAGATGGCGGTGGCGATACCGCAGCGTCGCCCGAGGAACGCCCGCCGCACGCTGACGCTTGTCAACGCGCGTGGCAACAATCTCAAGAACGTCAGCGCCGAAATTCCGCTCGGCCTGTTCACCTGCGTCACCGGCGTGTCCGGCGGCGGCAAGTCGACGCTGTTGGTCGATACGCTGTACAAGGCGATCGCGCGCAAGCTCAACGGCGCCTCCGAGGCCCCTGCCCCGCACGACCGCATCGAGGGGCTCGAGCATCTCGACAAGGTGATCGACATCGACCAGTCGCCGATCGGCCGCACGCCGCGCAGCAATCCGGCGACCTATACCGGCGCGTTCACCCCGATCCGCGAATGGTTCGCGGGCCTGCCGGAGGCCAAGGCGCGCGGCTACGAGCCCGGCCGCTTCTCCTTCAACGTCAAGGGCGGACGCTGCGAGGCCTGCCAGGGCGACGGCGTCATCAAGATCGAGATGCACTTCCTGCCCGACGTCTACGTCACCTGCGACATCTGCAAGGGCAAGCGCTACAACCGCGAGACGCTCGAGGTTCTGTTCAAGGGCAAATCGATCGCCGACGTGCTCGACATGACGGTCGAGGAGGCGCTCGAGTTCTTCAAGGCGGTGCCGCGCGTTCGCAACGTCCTCGAGCTTCTACACCGCGTCGGCCTCGACTACATCCATGTCGGCCAGCAGGCGACCACGCTCTCCGGCGGCGAGGCGCAACGGGTCAAGCTCGCCAAGGAACTGTCCAAGCGCGCCACCGGCCGCACGCTTTATATCCTGGACGAGCCGACCACGGGGCTGCATTTCCACGACGTCAAGAAGCTGCTCGACGTGCTGCACGAGCTGGTCGAACAGGGCAACACCGTGGTCGTGATCGAGCACAATCTCGAAGTGATCAAGACCGCCGATTGGATCATCGACCTCGGCCCCGAGGGCGGCGACGGCGGCGGCGAGATCGTGGCGGCCGGCACGCCCGAGGACATCGTCAAGGCGAAGCGCAGCTACACCGGGCGGTTCCTGGCGCCGGTGCTCTCCCGCCGCGACGCCAAGCGCAAGCCGCGCACGGAAGCGGCGGAGTGACTTTCTTTCAGATGTCATGTGCCTTCGAACGGCGGCGCTGCGGCCCCTGATCGGCTGGCCGCGACCTCTCGACCATATTCCGGTCGTCTTGACCCATTTCGTCATTGCCGGGCTTGACCCGGCAATCCATCCTCTTCGCAAAGAGTTCTTGCGAAGAATGATGGACCACCCGAAATCGGGTGTACCCGATTTCGGGCGCTTTAAGTGCGCAAGTCGGGTGAACCCGACTTGCGGGTCACGCCCGCGGGTGACGCATGTGGGTGCGGAATGCTGAACCAAACCGACCGGAATTTGCTTTAAGCAGTCGGTGCAAAAGGAATTCCGCCCATGGGCCAAACTTTGCTCCGCATCCTGAAGATCATTTGCTACGTCGCCTTGGGCGCTCTGCTTGCCGGCTTTGTCGTCCTCGCCGTCCTCGGCGTGCTCGATATCTGCCCGCGGCTCGACGAAGGCGGGATTTCCTGCGTGTCGCCGGTGTTCGAAGTCATCGCGAGCATTGCCATGGCCATCGTCCTGCTGAGCGTCTTCATGGGCCTGCCGGCCCTGCTCGCCCTCGGCGGGCTCATCTTTCTGGCATTCGATCTCCTGCGGCGATGGCGCAAGTGACGATTGCAAGTGACGATGGAAATCGCCCGGTCGCCCTTCCCCCTCACAGCCGCGGCAGCGGCCGTTTCGACTTGGCGGCGGACGGCACCTTCACCCAGGCCTCGCCGTCGAGCACGATCTCGTCTGCGACCGTGCAGCTGCACGCAAGCCGCGCGCGCTGGCGCTCGGGAATGAGCTCCGCCACCGTCACGGTCACGTCCACCTGGTCGCCGATCTTGACCGGGGCGCGGAAATTAAGCGTCTGCGAGATGTAGACGGCGCCGGGGCCGGGAAGGCGGGTGCCCAACACCGCCGAGATCAGGCTCGCGGTGTAGAGGCCATGCGCGATCCGTTTGCCGAACTGGGTCTTGGCGGCGAAATGCTCCGACAGATGGATCGGATTGCGATCGCCGGTGAGCTGCGCGAATCCGACCACATCGGAGGCGGCGATCGTCTTCGACAGGGTCTCGGTCATGCCGACCGAGAGGTCCTCGAAATAGAGAATGCGCAGCGCGAGGATCATCAGGCGCGAACGTAGCCCGGATTTCGCGCACGCTCCATCCGGGCCACGCGTTCGTCACATCACGCCGCGGCGAGCTCCTTGTCCTTGGCCTCGGCGCGCTGGAATGCCGATCGCGCGGCAAGCCGGTTGGTATAGGCGGTGAACTCGGGACGCTCGGGCACGAGCTTGAACATCATGCCCCAGCGCAGCGTGGAGCCGACGACCACGTCGGCGGCGGTGAACTGCTCGCCCATGAGATAAGGGCCCTTCGCGACCGCCTTCGCCGTCACGTCCATCACGGCGTCGAAATCGCCGTAGCCCAACATACCGCGCCGCGGCTCTTCCTTGCGCGGGCTGGCGCGATCCATCATCGCCGCCTCGATGCAGTTCGGACCGAAGAACAGCCACTTGAGATAAATGCCCCGACGCGGTGTGCCGATCGGCACGTTGAGCTTGGCGCGCGGAAATTCGTCGGCGAGGTAGGCGCAGATCGCCGCCGCCTCGGTGATGACGGCGTCGCCGTGCTTGAGCGCGGGCACCTTGCCCATCGGATTCACCGCGAGATAGTCGGGCGCGTGGGTATCGCCCTTGCTCAAGTTCAAGAGGTGGATGTCGTAGGGTTCGCCGACCTCCTCCAGCATCCATCGCGTGATCGATGAGCGCGACGGCGCGGCGTGATAGAGCGTAAGCTTCGCCATGCGGTACTCCATTGTTGGGTGATGCGCATCCCTTAAGCCGCGATCGTGTCGGTTGTGCGAACATCGTGCAGCGTGCTGAGGCAGATGCCCCCGGTGAGGACACAATGACGACGACAAGATACCTCTCGGTCGTCGCGATTCTCTGCGGTTTGCTCGGCTGCGCGCCGGTCGCGGCGGCGCCGATCATGACCGGGCGACAGGTCATCGACATCAACGGCGCGCCGATGGAGGTCTTCACCTACCGCCCGCCCGGATGTTCCGATCCGTCGCTGCTCATGGTCTTTCACGGCGTCGCCCGCAACGCCCGCACGTATCGCGATGACGCGCGCGCGATCGCGGACCGGCTCTGCCTGCTCGTCGTCGCGCCGGTGTTCGACAAACGCGCCTTTCCCGCCTGGCGCTATCAGCGCGGCGGCATCGTTAAAGACACAGTGGTGCAGGATGCGCGCGACTGGACCGGCAGGCTGGTGCTCGATCTCGTCGCCTGGGTGCGGGCGCAGGAAGCGCGGCCGCTCGCCTATTCGCTCCTCGGCCACTCGGCTGGAGCCCAATTCCTCGACCGCCTCGCCGCCTTCGTGCCGACCGAAGCACGACGCATCGTCATCGCAAATCCGGGAAGCTACGTGTTTCCCAGCCTCGAGATCGACGCGCCCTACGGGCTGGGAAAGGTCTATTCGGGCACCGAGGGCGAGGCAGCGCTGCGGCGCTACCTGGAACAACCGCTGACCATCTATCTCGGTCAAGGCGATACCCGCGATGACGAGCGAAACGATTATCCCGAGGCGCTAGCCCAGGGCGCTTCGCGCTACCAGCGCGGCTTGAACGTATTCAACGCGGCGAAGACCCTGGCACAGACCCGCGGCTGGAAGTTCAACTGGCGGCTGGTCGAGCTGCCCGGCGTCGCACACAGCGCGCGCAAGATGTTCTCCGCGCCGCAGGCTTTCGAGGCGCTGTCGCCCTGATCCGCCGTTGGCGCGGCGTATGCGCCGCGCGGACGGCCAAGGCGCGTCCAATCAAGCGGAAGGCGGCGGGCCGTCATATTCGCGCACGCGCAACTTGCGCACCGTCAGCTCGTCCACTTCGAGCGCCTGAAAGCGCGCTTTCTTGACCGTCATGCGGCCAAGCGCGAGCCGACCGATCGCCAGCGCCCCGATGGCTATGGCCCCGAACGCGGCCGCACCGATCGCAAGCACGATCATGCTCGTGGCGGGAATGGCTTCGGCTCGGCGGACGATATCACGCGGCATCGATGGCTCTCCGTCAGGCAGCTGGTTTTCGTCGCCGGCGGGGCGAAGCTCGCAGCGGCACCTAGAATATCGGCTGTCCGGCGGGCGAACCGCAATGTCCTCGGACGACGGCCGGGGTGCCATTCCGATCTGCCGGGCCTGCGCCGAACAAGTTTTCTCCCGGCGTGTTAATATAGCTGCGGGTCGCGGCCCGGCGTGACCAAGACCGGCATGGCGACCCTGCTTGCTCGGGAGGTACGACCATGGCGCAGCTACATGTTCTCATGGGGGCGGATACGATCCGCGCGCGTCCGACGGTCCGCCGCATCGGTCTCGCGGACCTCAAAGACGCGCTGGCACGCGGCTTCGCCGATTTTTCCGCCATACCGACCCACGCGGTGTTCCTGTGCCTGATCTATCCCATCGTGGGTCTGGTTCTGGCGCGGGCGATCATGGGTTATGCCCTCTTGCCGCTGCTCTTTCCGCTCGCCGCCGGCTTCGCGCTGGTCGGCCCGTTCGCGGCCATCGGCTTTTACGAGCTGAGCCGGCGGCGCGAGCAGGGTCTCGATATTTCCTGGGAAGACGCCTTCGATGTGCTGCACTCGCCGTCACGCGACGCCATTGCGGCGCTCGGCTTTCTGCTGCTCGTGATCTTCGCGATCTGGATCGGCGTGGCGCAGGCGATCTACATCGCCAATTTCGGTTACGAGCCCGCCGCGTCGATGCCGCATTTCGTCCGCCAGGTCTTCACCACGCCGGCGGGCTGGACGCTGATCATCGTCGGCAACTTCATCGGCTTCCTGTTCGCGGTCACGGTGTTGGTCATCAGCGTGGTGGCGTTTCCGCTGCTGGTCGACCGCGAGGTCGGCGCAGTCGAAGCGGTGCTGACCTCGGTGCGGGCGGTCGCCGCCAATCCGGTCATGATGGCGGTGTGGGGCTTGATCGTCGCCGCGCTGCTGGTGATCGGCTCGTTGCCGTTCTTTTTCGGCCTGGCCGTGGTGGTGCCGGTGCTCGGCCATTCGACTTGGCACCTTTATCGCAAGGTCGTGGAGCCGGACCCGACCCCTCGCCAAGACCATCCACGTCCGCCGCAGCAGCGCCGTTATGCGGCGCAATTTCCCGCCGCGCTTTTCGCCGGCGAGGACAAGCAGCCTCCGGGACAGTCGTAGAGACGGCGCGAACTCGGCAGGTACCTCGCAAGCCGGTCGCCAGCCGACGCTCGCGCGCGCCGACTAAGGCTCGGGCCGGAAGCGGTACAGCGGCGCGACTCGCGCGGCGCGATGGTGTCGCGGCACGGCCCAGCCGTTCCAGCCGTAGGCGCCGCCCCAGCCGACGCCGACATAGGTGCCGTAACCGCACCAATACCAACCGGCGCCCGCCCATCCGTAGGGATACCAGCAGTACGGCCTGCCGCCGTAGATGAATTGCGCCGGTTCGGCGAGCGCAACAGGGGCCGCGATCACATCCGGTGCAGCCGGCGCCGCATGCGCACAGCCGCCCGTTAAAGCCGCGCCCAACGCGGCAACGGTCACAAGGCGCAACACCAACTTACGCACGACTCCCCCTGCCCGTTCGCGCAGAACAAGCGAATTTTCCTCCATTGGAGGCAAGAAACATGTCGAAAATATTTTCGCGCGCCGCCGCGCTCGAAGCAATCGGGCGAGCGGCTCACGCCGGAAGGCCGGCCACCGCCAGTTCGCGCACCTGCGTCGCCCGCCGCGGAAGCGTGCCGCCCGGTTCCGGCTCGTAGCCGACCGCCCGCAACGTTCCGCTCGCCGCGCACATCTCCACGGCGATGCGAGTGAAGGGATTGAGCACGGGCGGCGTCACCCAGGCGAAATCGGAGCCGGCAAACGGCTGCGACCAGGACGAGAGCGCCTCGCGCCGGGCGCGGCTGTGGGCGGTGGCCTCTTCGGGCGAACTCTTGAGCAGGAGCGTGGCGCATACCCGCGCCTCCCACGGCGTCGTGCTGCGCAGCCAATCATTGGCCGTCGATGTGTCCTCGGTACGACTGGCAAAATCTTCTTCCGTTCGCTCGATCACGCAGCGCTCGCCGCGCTCGCATCCGATGAGCGTAAAGATCACGGGACGCGCCACCGGTACCTCTTCGAGCCGGCGCTTGGCCGCGCCGAAATCACGGCAGGTCTCGAACACCTCGCGCAGCAGATGGTCGGGCGGCCGGAAGCGGATCGGCCATGTCCGCAATGCGTTCGCGGCGAGATCGTAGGGCCGCAGCCACGGCTTGCGGGTGCGGCGCCAGAGCGGCGCCTGGTTGATGGCGGCCGCGAACCGGCCTGGCGCCAAAACGGTCAGCGCGCCCGCGTAGCCCGGCCAGGTGACGTTGACGAACTCGCCCGCGGGGCCGCGCATGCGTGCGAGCTCGATATGGCGACCGAGTCCCGGAAACGGCCAATCGAGGGTGCGCGCGAGCCAGGGCACGCCATCTTCGTCGCGCGCCACCGCGGTGCAGCCCCATTGGTAGGTGCCGTTGAGAAACCAGATACCGGGAAACCCGAGCGCGACGGCGATCGCTTCGAGGTCCATGACGTAGGGCGAATGCGAGCGCTGAAGCCAGCGACGCGTCAGCGCGTCCATGGCGGGAAGCAGCATGCGCGCGCCGCGCGGCAGCCAGGTCACGCAATCATCCCGCAGCGCCCGCGCACGCGCACGCGCGTCGACCGCGTGACGAACGGCTCCGCCCTCGCGCACATCGACCACGGGAATGCAAACCAGCTCGGCTTCGCTCATGGGGCGCGATGCTTACGATAGTTTCAAAACTGGCGCCACATCGTGCCGCCGGAGCGCCCGCGACCGGGTGCCGCGGCGACGGCGGAGTTGATCATTGGCCCGTCCCGCGACATTCTTTACACTCGCGAAAGTCATCAGCGGTGGTTTCGTCGGGAGGGGCCAAGTGGTCAAGCTTGCAGCAAGCATGCTGAGTATCGTCGTGCTCGCAGTGCTGGCAACGTCGGTGCAGGGAGAGGACGACTTCCCGCTCGTCGGCACCTATACGGAAAATCAAGCTTGCAAGCCAAATGGTTCGGATCCGGGCGTATCGCGCGTAACGATCACGCCGCGCGACATCGACTCGGTGTTCGGCCTGTGCACGATCCTGAGCAAGAAGCGCGACGGCGCCACCTTCGTGGTCCATGTGGAATGCAAGGGACCGGGCGGCAGCCAGATGCTGGGCGACGTCATCTTCACGCCGCGCGAGGACAAGACCATCGACTTTTCGGATCAGGACCAGACCTACAAGGCCGTGCTGCATCGATGTCCCGATTGAGCGGCCGGCGCGACCCGCTCCTTTCGCAACAGCGTCGATCCTAACTTAAGCCACGTGCCTTAAATCACCGCCTACAATACTCGCCTCGCCAACGGCGGTCGCTTGCACCCCTAGGCCGCGCGAAGGTTATGTGTAATCGTGGCCACGGCCATCAAGCTGGCGAGGAACGCCATGACCTATGAAAGTATGCTCGCGGAGACGGTCGCCTTTCGCGGCCACAAGGGAGATGTGGGCGAAGCCTATTACGCGCGTCCGCTCGGCGGCGGACCGTGGCCCGGCATTGTCCTGATCCATCACATGCCCGGGTGGGATGAATGGATCAAGGAGGCGACCCGCAAGCTCGCCCATCATGGATTGGCGACCATCGCACCGCACCTCTATTTCCGCGAAGGCCCCGGCAGCCCCGACGACGTCGGCGCCCGCGTGCGCGCGGCCGGCGGCGTCGCCGACGAGCAGGTGCTCGGCGATGTCGCGGGCTCTATGGAGTTTTTGCGCGCCCAGCCCTATGCCAACGGCAAGGTCGGAGTGATCGGGTTCTGCTCGGGCGGACGCCACACCTATCTCGCCGCCTGCTCGCTCGACGGCATCGACGCGGCGGTGGATTGCTGGGGCGGCAACGTCATCGTCGACGACCCCAAGCAGCTCAACGCCAAGCGGCCGGTCGCGCCCATCGATCTCACGGCGAAGCTGCGCTGTCCGCTGCTCGGCCTGTTCGGCAACGACGACGAAAACCCCAACCGCGACCAGGTGAACCGCACCGAAGCCGTGCTCAAGAAGCTCGGCAAGACTTACGAATTCCACCGCTACGACGGCGCCGGCCACGCCTTCTTCAACGCCGCGCGGCCGGCCTATCGCCCGGAGCAGGCGCTCGACGGTTGGAACAAGGTGTTCGCCTTCTTCCGAAAACATCTCGCCACGGCGGCCGCGGCCCGCGCGGCCTGAGATTCGAGGAGATCATCATGTGCTCTTACATCGTCGAGAAGGCCAAGCTCCTGGGCAGCGCCAAGGGGCCGAGCGGCTGGATGCGGATCGACACCGCCAACGTCTATTACGATCATCCCTTCCATGCGCCGCTCGATCATGCGCTCGGCATCGACTTCATCAGCGAAGCGGACGGCGGGCGCGAGCGCGTCGCGGTGGAATTGAGCGCGGCGTCCGCGCGCGAGCTGGTTGTGAAGATCCTCGCCGCCTTGGCCACCGGCGAGGTCGAGCACGGCAAGGCGGCGCACCACGCGCCGGCGCCGGTCCCGGCGGAATGAAAAGCGCGGCTCGAGGCGCCCGATAGTTGCGGAGGAACCGCCATGACGGTGATGACCCGAACCAGGTTCGACGTCGTTCCGCTCAGCCAACATATCGGCGCTGAAATCCGCGGGCTCGACCTGCGCGAAAAGCCCGACGACGACGTGATCCGCGCCGTCTATCAGGCTTGGCTCGATCACCTCGTCATCATCTTTCCCGGCCAGAAGCTGTCGCAAGAAGACCTGATCCGCGCGACCGGCTATTTCGGCGAGCTCGGCGAGCTGTCGCGGCCGCCGAAATATTTTCCCAAGGGCTATTCGAGCCTGCTGCCCGGAATCATGATGATCTCCAACATCCGCGAGAACGGCGAGCCGATCGGCGCCCTGCCCGACGGGGAGATGATGTTTCATCACGACATGATCCACGCCGAGGTGCCGAGCAAGGCGACGTTGCTTTATTCCGTCGAAATTCCCTCCGCCGGCGGCAACACGCTGTTCGCCAGCGGTTATGCCGCCTATGACACGCTCGATCCGGCGGTCCGCGATCGCCTCGAAGGCCGCAAGGCCATGCACCACTACAACTATGGATCGACCCAGAAGGGTGACAGCCGCGGCACCGTAGCCTTCGCCGAATGCACCCATCCGGTGTTTCGCACCCACGAGGACACCGGCCGCAAGGCGGTCTACGTCAATCGGCTGATGACCATGGGCATCCTCGACATGCCGCCGGCGGAAAGCGAGCCGTTGCTCAACGCCGTGTTCGACCATTCGGAGAAGCGCGAGTTCGTCTACGAGCACGTCTGGCGCGTGGGCGATCTCCTGCTCTGGGACAATCGCTGCTCCTCGCACGCGCGCACCGATTTCCCCTCGAGCGAGCGCCGGCTGATGCTGCGCACCACGGTCAAGGGCACCGTGCGGCCGTATTGAGCGCGGCCACGCGCCCGCTTACAGCGACAAAAGATCGTTTCCCGGGCGCAGCGCAGCACGAAGCTTGCTGATTTTCATCGCTTGTCGAACACCATCACCTTGGAGACGAAGGCGTTCACGTCTGCGATGTGCGTCAGGCCGCAATCTCCAGCGATGCTGCCGAAGTCCTCCTTGAGATAGCTCCTGAAGTAGGGCTCGTGATAGCTCTGCGGAAAGAGTTCGAGCATGCCGTCGTAATCGGGCTCGTCGCCGATTTGCAGGGAGTCCACGACCACGACGCGGCCGCCGGGCCGCAACACGCGGGCGAACTCGCGAAATACGATACGGCGCACCTTCGGCGGCAATTCATGGAACATGAAGATGCTCGTCACCGCGTCCTGACTCTCATCCTTGACGGGAAGCGCTTCGCCGTTGGCGATCATGAGATTAAGCCAGCACCACCGCTGCAAGTGACGCCTGGCCTCGGCGACGTAAGGCTCCGACAGATCGACTCCGAGCGCCGGCAAGCGCGGCCATGCCTGCTTGAATGCGTCGAGAAAGCGTCCGGTGCCGCAGCCCACGTCGAGCACCCGCAGGCGGCGCTGATCGCGTCGGGCGAAAACTTCGTGCAACGGTAGCAGCGCTTGTCGGCGCGTCGCATTGGCCGAGCCGTTGAAAAGCACCTCGACCTGCGTGTCGTATCGCCGCGCCGAATCCTGGGTCAGCCATCCGCCCGACTGGAAGTGGAAATTCCGCAGATAGTAATCGGGCCGCTTGCCGCGGGTGTCCTCGGTCAGCACCTGCCGGTACTCTGCCTTCTCGCGGCGGCGGTGAACGTCCGGCAGATCCGCGAAGAAGAGGCGCGAGCGGCCGAGCACGACCGGCAACGTGCCGTCGTGATCGGCGGGCAAGGGATAGATGCCGGCCTCGACGTTGGCGAGGTCCTGCCGGAACAGCACCGCCATGTCGGCGTAGAGGCGTCGGCGGTCGGGCACGCTCGCGCGGGTGTGCGCGCGCGGCCGCGTGCTTGCACCCGCACGCTCGCGCGCGGCTTGCGACAGGCGCCGCATGACCATGCCGTGCCCGATGTACCAGGCGACCCGCGGCAGCTGCCGCGCGCCGTAGGCGATGCGGGTGGCGAACTGGGAGACGGGATCGGCCATGCCGTCGCTCCTCAGCAGGGGTCGAGACGCTATTCCCTAACCGCGGCAAAGCGCAACCGTTCCGCCAGCGCCCCTTTGAGCTTTTGGCACTTGGCGGCGCGCGCCGACCTCACGCGCCGAGCTTGGCGGCGAGATCGTCGAGGCTCGCCGCCGCGACGTCGACGGGTGCCTGGGGAGCGGCTTCCCCGATGCCGGGCCCATGCTCGTTCGGCCGCGCGACGTGCGCGGTGCGCAGCCCGCACTTGGCTGCGTGCAGAAGATCGTTGGTATGCGCCGCGACCATCATGCAGTCGCCGGGCGGCAGGTCGAAGGCCTCGCAGGCGCCGAGGTAGAGGCTCGGCTTGGGCTTGTAGTCGCCGGCGATCTCCGCGCCCAGAATTGCGTCCCAGGGAAAATTGTTGCGGCGCGCGAGGTCGACCATCAGCGAGATGTTGCCGTTCGAGACCGGCGCCAGCAGGAACCGGTGCTTGAGCCGCGCAAGGCCCGCCGCGACGTCGGGCCACGCGGGAAGACGATGCCACGCGAGATTGAGATTGCGCGCCGCGTCCTCCGCAACATTCGAAACTCCGAAGCGCGGCAGGATGCGATCGAGATTTTCCCGGTGCAGCACGTCGAGCTTGCAGAAGGGCCTGCGGCCGGCACGCACGTCCTCCAAGGCG
>Ga0209647_1001960_pt1 | contig 16958 bp, 14 predicted proteins | sample GraSoi_2013_60cm_FD_185827 | JGI IMG/M metagenome (GOLD analysis project Ga0209647, IMG submission 185827) | Grasslands soil microbial communities from the Angelo Coastal Reserve, California, USA - Sample 9_17_2013_60cm (SPAdes) (version 2) | ecosystem: Environmental > Terrestrial > Soil >...
CGCGATCACTTTGCCAAAAACGATTTCGTATCCCGCCTCGCTCTTTTTGAGGCAAGCCTCAGCGGTGAAATGCTGGTATCCGGTGGAACGCTGTTGCATAAGCGATGTGAATTGTGAGATGTCGGCCATGCTCGCACCTAGGTTGCTGTGTTCAGTTAATGTTAACTGGCATCAAGAGGAGCGCGCAAACACTTCACGGCAAATCGACATGCAGTCTAGTAAACCGCGGGGCGGCTGCCTGAAATTCACAGCAAAGCATGGCAACCTGCTCTATTATTCCCGCATGTCGAGGTACAAGCCCGCTACCGATCCAAAGGCAGAATTTGAGAAAACATTGGACGCCCTGATTCATCTCCTATTAACAGCGAAAGGGCATCTGACGATAGGCCGTGGCGTCGGCAAGATGATCACAGACGAGCCAGAAATTTCTCACGCCGGTCCGACTTTCTGGGCGCTCACAATCTATGCTCACTTCGATGCCGCACAGCTACTCGCTTTCAAGCTCTATGACAAGCGGCCCGAGACGATAACGATTGAGCGCCTGCTTGCGTTGGCTGAAGCCAATCCGCAGATTTTCCCCCACAGCACGGTCGCGCAGGTCAGTGCCGTCGTGAAAACTGCGCGCTACCAGATAGCCGGCCTGGAAGCACCGCTTAAGAGGATTCACGCAAAAAGAAATCGGGTCATCGCTCATCTGGAGCAGACAGCCGTGCATGATCCAGCCAAAGTGGAAGCGGCAACCCGTGTAACGTTTTCTGATCTCAACCAAGTCTTTTTCTTTGCCGAAGGAATTTTGAACGAGCTGGCCGGCGCATTTCGAGACACGGCTGCCGGCTTCGATCTTGTGGGCGGGACCGACTATGAGGTCGTCGGCGACTGGATAGTCAGGGGGAAATGTGCGCATCTGAAGAAATACGAGGCGGAATTTGGCCCGTGGGAAGGATCGCGGCCAAAGAAATACCCTTAGGATTTTCTTCCAGGTCGGCGAGGGCCCACGCAACGAAAACTGCTGAATTTTTGTTATAAGCGCGTAGGTACTGGAGCCAACCTAAAAAGGCCAAGGTGAAGCCTATCAGCGGTTTTGCCAAGCCCAGATAACCAAAGGATCCGAGCACAGGTGGCTAGAGCGAGACGAAGGCGAGGACGCAACACCAGGACGCTGGCGCACCTTGCTGCGAGCGTGATCATCGGATGCGAATACTGCACGGAATTTCGAGCTGACGAATACTGCGATGACGTGCTTGTGCGGCTCAAAATGACTGAAGCTGAGAGTTCAAGGCTTGGCCGCCATCTGTTTTGTCCAAACTGTGAATATCACCTCGACGTACATTATGATCTCGTAGCTACGCTAACAGACGAGGAAATTAAAGTGCGCAGGCGGCGCGAAGCTTGGAGCCGCAAATATGAAAAACGCTTTCGCGCATTTCACCAATTCTTGCTCAAGCACCAGACTCTCGCAGGTTTCCACGCCATTGGTCAGCAGCTCAGCCGAGCCATCAACCTCGCACCCGTCGCAACAGTTGAAAATGGATCATGGTTCCGAGCGCGAGTGCCTCGACGAGGGGAGTCCTTCGGTCCGCGGGATTTTCTTCCACCTGATCCGACTACTGTGGATGTTTCGGTTGGCCGCTATAATCATGCCGGCCAAAGCGCTTTCTATCTCGCGGATTCTCAGAAAACCACAGCTGTGGAGAGGCTGGGGAACGAACAAGGTGAGATTTGGATTGCAGAGGTCACAATTTTGAAGAAGTTGAGGGTGTTGGATATCCGAACTATGCGCCTGGCAGAAGAATACCCGGACCTACCATGGTGTTTGCTGGCTTAGTCTACGAGGGAGTCGTAAGCGAACCCACTGCCGACGACAAGAGCTGCCCTCAATACCACGTACCACGCTTCATTGCTGATCTCGTGCGCAGGCGAGACCTCGACGGCATTCTCTACACGAGCAGCAAAGAGTACCCGTTTCGTCCGGATGTATTTGGCACCAACTTGGTCCTTTTGAGACCAGTCGAGGACAGCACGGTATCTATCAGCGCACCAAAGCATTTGCGCTGGGTTCGAGCTGGCGATGATTGGTTCGAGGAAATGAAGCTGGAACCAGTGTGAGTTGACTTGCGGTGCTCAGCAGCAGTTAAGAACGCATGAACACCGGCATCCGTCATCGGTCTGAGGCTGTCCTGGAGCCGGGAATTTGCAACACCCCTCGTCCCGTTGATTCGGTTTTTCAATCGTCCGCGCCCACCTGCGTTTGTCCCACGCCCAGTTCCTGGTCCTTGTACTGGAGCTGGTAGAGCTTCCAGTAAATTCCGCGCTGACCGAGTAGCTCCTGATGGGTACCGACTTCGCGCACGTGGCCTTTGTGCATCACGATGATCTTGTCTGCGCGTTGGATGGTAGACAGCCGGTGCGCGATGATGACCGAGGTGCGGCCTTCCACCATCCGGCTCAGCGCTTCACGCACGCGGATTTCGGTTTCCGTGTCCACGCTGGAGGTGGCTTCGTCGAGCACCAGGATTTTAGGATCGTGGGCCAGGGCGCGGGCAAACGATATGAGCTGTTTCTGGCCGGTGCTCATGGTGCTGCCGCGCTCCAGCACCGGCTCTTTAAAGCCCTGCGGCAGCGAGCGAACGAAATCGGCCACGTTGACGTTTTCGGCGGCGGTTTCAATCTGCTCGTCGGTGATCCAGGCGGAGCCGAGACGAATATTGTTTTCGATAGTGCCGGTGAAGAGAAACGGGTCCTGCAAGACCACGCCAAAGCGGCGGCGCAGATCGTTCAAGTCCATCTGGCGGATATCGACGCCGTCAATGCGTATGGCGCCTTTCTGGATATCGTAAAAGCGCATGAGCAGCGAGATGATGGTGGTCTTGCCCGCGCCGGTATGGCCGACGATAGCCACGGTTTCACCCGGCTCGATGACAAATGACACGTCGCGCAGGATCCAGTCGAAATCGCCAATGTGGCCGAGCCCGTTGCTGCCTGGATCAGGCAAGGTGTGCTTCTCGTCCGGGGTCTCCAGCTTGCGGTAGGCGAACCAGACGTGATCGAACTCAATGCGGCCCGCGCCTTGCGCTCTGCGCGGCCGGGACGGAGAGGTTATCTCTACCGGCGTATCCAGCAATTTGAAGACGCGCTCGCTGGACGCCATGGCCGATTGCAGGATGTTGTATTTGTCGCTGAGGTCCTGTATGGGACGGAAGAAGCGCTGCGCGTACTGCATGAACGCGGTCAGCACGCCGATGGTCACTGCGCCGCGCAGCACGCCGAATCCGCCAAAATAAATCACCATGGCGATGGCCACGCTGGAAAGGATTTCCACCACCGGATAATAGAGCGCGTAGGCCATGATGGCGTCTTTAAAGGCGTCCATGTGCTGGGCGTTGACGCGGTCAAAGCTGCGGTAGGCGCGCTTTTCGCGGTTGAAGAGCTGCAGCACCACCATGCCGGTGACATGTTCCTGAAGATAGGAATTGATGCGGGCAATCGCGGTGCGAATGCGCCGGTAAGAGTCGCGCACGGACTTGCGGAAAACCATGGTCGCCCAGAAGATCAGCGGCAGCACGGAGAACGTGATCAGCGCGAGCCACCAGTTCATTCCCAGCATGATGATGAGAATGCCGGCGAGCACGAACACGTCTTCAAAAATCGCCACCACGCCGGAGGTGAACATTTCATTGAGCGCGTCAACGTCAGTAGTGACGCGCGTAACCAGGCGGCCGACGGGGTTCTTATCGAAAAACCCGATGTGCATGTGCTGCAGGTGGCGGAAGATCTGGCTGCGCAGATCGTACATCACCTTCAGGCCGGTCCATTGCATGAGGTAGGTCTGCGTGTATTCCAGGCCAAAGCTGACCAGCAACAGCAGCAAATACACGCTGCCGAGCTGGGCAATACCAACCAGCGGACGCGAGCTGAGAAAGCGGTCAAGAAGGCTGTGATTATGCAGGCTGGCGGAAGAGAGGTATTTGTCGATGGCGGTCTTGGTCAGGTAGGGGCCCAGCACGTCGGCGCCGGCCTTGAGAATGATGGACACCAGTGCAATCACGACCTGCCATTTATACGGCCGCAAATAGCCCAGAAGCCGCTTCATCAGGCGGCTGTCATACGCTTTACCTAGTACCTCTTCTTCCTGCGACATGTAATGAATACCATTTTAAATGCAAACTTGAAGGCCCAGGGAGCAGTGAAGCTAATCAGATGCCCGAACACGGTGCAGAGCCGCAGAAAATCTCATCGGTAAAGACGCAGCCGGCGTGGCGGCGAAAATCCCGTGGTAGAGACGCAGCACGCTACGTCTCTACGTGGAGCGATCGGAAACAGCGGCCAGCTCCCTGTATTCGGGAACACGCTTGCCGCTGAGCCATGCTTCCAGCATGGCGTTCACCGCTTCCGGAGCTTCCTGCTGGATCCAGTGCGAGACGCCAGGAAAAACGCGGAATGTGAGGTCAGAGACGTATTGCTCTGTGCCGCGGGTGGCGCGAAGGCTGAGAGCAACATCGGCGTCGCCCCAGAGGAAGAGCGTGGGGACATGGATGATGGGAACATCGCTGCCGAAAAAACGTTGCATCGCGCCGCCGCGAAACAGCGCGCGATACCAGTTGATCATCGCGGTGAGCCCGCCGGGCCGGGCCGCGTTGGCGCGATAGACTTCCAGGTCTTCATCAGCAAAGCGTGCCGGATTGCGCGAGGTCTTGCGGATAAGTTCGGAAGCGCCGCGTCCCTGGCGGCGGCCAAGCAGAAATTCCGGCAGCCAGGGCAACTGGAAGAAAAACATGTACCACGACCGAGTAAATTGGACCGGGCGGCGCAGTTCGCGGGCGAAGCAGGCCGGGTGCGGCAGGTTGAGAATCACCAAGCGGTCGATGAGCTGCGGCTGGTCCAAGGCAAGCGACCAAGCCAGCGCTGCGCCCCAGTCGTGGGCGAGCAGCAAAGTTTCGCGCGGTTGCGCGGCTGTGATCAACGCGGCCACGTCATCAACCAGCGTGCGCGTGCTGTAGGCGGAGACTTCGCGAGGCGAATCGGTTGCGCCGTAGCCGCGCAGGTTGGGCGCCCACACGCGATAGCCCAGGCGGGCCAGCAGCGGCATTTGATGTCGCCAGGAGTAGGCATGTTCGGGGAACCCGTGAAGGCAGAGCGCCAGGCGGTCGCCCACGCCCATGGTGGCGACCTCAAAGTTGATGCCATTGGCGGCCACGCGAATGAATTCGATGCCAGGCCAGTTCACGCGGTTCTAGCTTATGCGCCGCAGCACCAGCGCCGAATTCTTTGATCCGAAAGCGATGCAGTTACAAACCGCGTGCTCGATCTGCGCCGTGCGTCCGGATTCCGGCACGTAGTCAAGGTTGCAGTTGGGGTCTGGCTTCTCCAGGTTGATGGTGGGCGGAATCTGGTTGTGCTGCATGGCGATCAGCGTGGCCGCCACGCCGGCGGCGCCACAGGCGCCTTGCGGGTGTCCGATCTGCGACTTGAGCGCCGACATCGGAACGTTATAGGCGTGGTCGCCCAGCGCGAGCTTGAGAGCGCGGGTCTCAATGCGGTCATTCAGGTCAGTGGAAGTGCCGTGCAGGTTTACGTAATGCACGTTCTGGGCGGAGACGCCGGCTTCCTGCATGGCCAGTTGGATGGCGCGCGCGGGCTCCTCTCCGCATTCCTGCAGACGCACGCGATGGAAAGCCTCACAGGTTGAGCCATAGCCGGCGACTTCGGCGTAGATATGGGCGCCGCGGGCGCGGGCGTGCTCGTATTCTTCCAGCACAAACATCCACGAGCCTTCGGCCAGGACAAAGCCATCGCGATCGAGGTTGAACGGGCGCGAACCCCGCTCAGGAGCATGGTTCCAGGATTCGGTCATGATGCGCATGAACATGAAGCCCTTGAGAATGCCCCAGGCCAGAGGAGAATCAACGCCGCCGACGAGCATCATGGGCAGCGTGCCGAGCTGAAGCTGGCGCGTAGCGTAGGCCAGCGCGTCCGTCGAGGAGGTGCAGCCGCTGGTGACCACGTGGCTGAGGCCGCGAAAGCCGAAGCGCATGCTGACCTCGCTGGACATGGTGCCCATGGTCCCGCTGGGAATGCTGAAGATGCTGATCTGCTTGACCTTGCCGGCGTAATACATGTGATATTGGGCGTCAGAAAAGTCGTGCGCGCCGCCGCCGGTGCCGAGTACCACGCCGATCTCGCGCTTTTCATCGAGCGACATTTTTTCGGCGTCGAGGCCCGCATCTTTCAGGGCTTCTGTTGAAGCGGCCACGGCCAGCGGCACGCAGCGCGAGACGTGCTTGCGCTCACGGGCTTCAATCCAGTCGAGCTCGTTGAAGTCCTGAATTTCACCGGCAATCTTGACGGGAAGATCAGAAGTGTCAAACCGGGAGATGAGTTTTACCCCGCTCTTGCCGTCGAGAATCGCTCGGCAGAACGCTGTTTTCCCGATTCCATTTGGGCTTACTACGCCCATTCCTGTGATTACGGCCCGTTTGAGCATAGACTCTGATTCTATAATTGATGCAGGATTTATGCGGCTGGCAGGAAAGTTTTAACAAATCTATGGATTCGGGTATCTACATTTCGGTGCCGTTCTGCCGCTCCAAGTGTACCTATTGCAACTTTGCCTCGGGGGTGTTTTCCGCGGCGCAGATGGGGCGCTACGTAGAGCGCCTAGGCGAGGACATTCGGTGGTTGCGGGCTCACGCTGACGACCTGGGCGCGGAGATTCCCGAGACGGTGGACTCTATCTATCTCGGCGGCGGAACGCCCAGCCTGCTGCCGCCGGAAGAGCTAAAGAAGCTTTTCTTCGTGTTGCGGCAGGAATTCAACATCATTCCATCGGCGGAGGTCACGGTGGAGTGCGCGCCGGGCACGCTGACTGACCCGATCATCCAAACGCTGGTCACGCGCGGGGTGAATCGGGTGAGCCTGGGCGTGCAGTCGTTTGTGGACAAGGAAGCGGCCGCGGTGGCGCGGCTGCATACGCGGGAGAAGACGCTCGACGACATTGCGCGGCTGCGCCAGGCCGGGATCAGCAACATGAACGTTGACCTGATCGCCGGGCTGCCGCACCAGACGCGTGCAAGCTGGGAGTACTCGCTCCAGCAGGCCATTGCCGCGGGCGTGCCGCATGTGAGCGTCTACATGCTGGAGGTGGACGAAGACTCGCGGCTGGGGCGCGAGCTGATTGCCGGAGGGACCAAATATCACGCGCATTTTGTGCCTGATGACGATCTGACAGCGGAGTTTTACGAGACCGCATGCGGGCAACTGAATGCGGCCGGAATCGAGCAGTACGAAATTTCCAACTTCGCGCGGCCCGGGTTTGAGTCGCGGCACAATTTGAAATACTGGACGCGGCAGCCGTATCTCGGCTTTGGCGTGGACGCGCACTCGATGCTGCCAGCAGCGCAGCAGGGCGTAGAAAGCGTGAGGCTGGCGACGACGGATGAATATGATCGCTTTTTTGTGGCGGCGGATTTCAAAGCTTCGGCGGTTAGCCAGCAGCAGGCTTTGGAGGAGAGCTTCTTTTTGGGGCTGAGGCTCAATCGGGGCGTCGATATCGGGCGGTTGCGGGAGGAGTTTGGCGCACCCCTGGACAATTTCGATGCGACGATTGCTGAACTTGTGCGAGAAGGCCTGCTAGTTCGTTCAGGAGAAAATCTTCGGTTGACCTCGCGAGGAAGGCTGTTGTCGAATGAGGTGTTTGGCAGGTTTATTGTTGGCGGGCAGCTTACGATCAACACCACCAAATGAGAGTTTGTGTGGAGAGCACGAACTCTTTTAAGATCGTCATCCCGAGCCCCGTCCATGAGGGCGCGTTTTTAAAAGCCCATGCACGCCGTTTTTGGGCGTGAATGGGAGATCAGCGCCCGAATAGGGGCAAGGGACCTTGTGCTTCATCAAAGTCGTGTGGATCGGTAAACACGCAAGGTCCCTCCGACCTACTCGCGGGCTGATGAATGCGCCCGCTCGCTCACGGCCTTCGGGATGACGGGCGCAAATTAATTTCGGTTCTAGTAGACGGGATTTATATGCCATCAAAGCTCGCTCAGTTCGAAGCTAGTCAATCCGTAGAACGCAAAACACAACGCGCCATCGACCTGCGCAGTGACACGGTCACGCAACCCACGCCGGAGATGCGGCGCGCCATGGCTGAAGCTGAGGTCGCCGATGACGTTTACGGCGAAGATCCCACTGTGAACCGCCTGCAGGAGCGGGCAGCGCAGATCTTCCAGAAAGAAGCCGCGATCTTTGTTCCCACCGGCACCATGGGCAACCAGGTGGCGATACGTGTGCACACGCAGCACGGGCAGGAGATCATCTGCGAAGAGCGGGCGCACTTCATCAACCTGGAGTCGGCCACGGTGGCGGCGTTCTCGGGGTGCCAGCCACGCACCATTTACGGCGAAGACGGTGTAATCACCTGGGAGCAGATCAAAAAGAAGATCGCGCCGCCGGCATACTATCGCGCGCAAACGGGGCTGATTGAGCTGGAAAACACGGGAAGCCTGGCGGGCGGGACGGTGTTTCCGCAGGAAGTTGCCGACGAAATTTGCGATGGCGCCCATGAGATGGGACTGCCGGTGCACCTGGATGGCGCGCGCATCTTCAACGCCGCGACAGCCATGGGCAAATCCGTGGCGGAGATCACGCGGAAATTTGATTCTGTGATGTTCTGCCTGTCGAAAGGGCTGTGTGCGCCGGTGGGGTCGATGCTGGTGGGAAGCAAGGCGTTCATCGACAAGGCGCGGGTGTTCCGCAAAGCCATGGGCGGCGGCATGCGGCAGGCCGGCGTGCTGGCGGCCGCCGGATTGATCGCGCTGGAGAAAATGCCGGCGCGGCTGAAAGAAGACCATGAAAACGCACGGCTGCTGGCCGAGGGACTGGCCGAGATTAAGGGAATCAAGATCGACGCAAAGAAGGTGCGGACGAATATTCTGGTGTTCTCAGTGGTAGGGACCGGCATGGATACCACGGAGTTCAGCCGCAAATTGGCGGCCCAGAACGTTCTGGCAGCGGGAATCGACGCCGAGCAGATGCGGTTTGTTACGCACAATGACGTAAGCCGGGAAGATTGTAGGAAGGTGTTGGAGGTGGTGCGGGCAGCGGTGTACGGGAAGTAAATGCGCCGCCAGGGAATACAGATCAAGCGGTACCCGTCTCTAACTCAGGGTGCTGTTTTATTTGGTGCCATTCATGGGGAACAGCGCGCATGATCAAGCCACAGTCAAACTCGATGGAGCCCTCTGGGAAGCGGGACGGCTTGGAGTAGAAAGCGGCTTTCTTCAATTGCACAGCCAAGGGTCTGACGGACCATTGCGAAATTTTGAGCTGCATACCTTCGACAGAATATCCGTTGAGGCAAGCAGAAAAACCGCATTCACCTTGGTGGAAGAACTCTGATGCCTCATCGAGACTCTTGAAGGTTGATGTGGGCTGCCAGGCGAGGCTATTCGTGGCAGAGAAACTGACATCCGTCTCGCCGTCGTTCCCCTCTACCTCCATGTTGATCCGATCCAGGTCTTCCTCCGTGGAGAAGGTGGCCCCGTGATGGACGCCCGGGAACAACCTGCCACCGAACAACCGTACCAGCTTCTGATCTGTCTCGCGGCGCCATATGAAGACGCCGGATTTCATTTCTCCCTTTATCGGATAACGCACTGCAATACGATGTGCCATATTTTCTGAAGCCAGACCAACGAACGATGGAAGTCCTTTGGGCCGGAGCTGCTCCAGACGAATCAGGCAGACACCTACGATTGCCGCACCATTAGAAGTTTCCACCACAAAAGGCCTTGGTAGCAGTGCTTGGGAAATGTGCGGATCGGCGCGAAAGTTCAGCAGCACGCGACGGGCAATCAATCCTGTGAGTATTGGAAGCATATTCAGAATTGTACCCGATTTATTGAACGCGTTCAATTATTGAATATTCTATTTAAATACAATGGGATAGAGGAGCATGCGAGCCTCCGAAGTCCTGAAGTTGTTGAAGAACCCGATGGGTACGATTCCGATATCGCGACCAGCAGGGACAGGCATGCCGCATGACGCCCCAGCCTGGCGGAATCTCATTGCGGCATTCAAGGAAGCCCGGTAGCCGAGACAGGGTCACAGGGCATAGTGAGCGAAAGCCGCGGACACCTTCTTGTCCGGACCAAAAATGAAAACTTCGGCGGACATGCCACGGTGGCCTTTGTAATAGAGGGTAATACTATTGGCGCCGACCAGAGTGGTAACGAGTTCAAAATGCAGATGGGGAATCAGCGCGAGTGCCTTGGCCCAGTAGGCGCCCACGGCTTTTTTACCCTTCAGTTTGCCGGAGGGCTCACCCGCGATCTGCGCGATGATCGGCGACGACATCTCAAAATCGTCGGCGTAGTGCGAGAGGACCCGGTCAAGGTCGTGGCTGTTCCAGGCCGCGATCCACTCGGCGGCGAAGTGTTCGGCAAAAGCCTTATCAAGCATGCGTCAGTGCGCTCCTGTATTACGTTCTCATAGGATGATTTGATAGACAATATGATCGTGCCGTTGGGATGAACACCCTCACATCCTCTGGTAAACTTTGAAGTTCTCGGAATTGACGTTCTCGGAATTGCAAAGGAACCATCATGTCCACACAGGTTTCAGCCGCCCCGGAAGTCTTTTTGCCTGAGTTTCAAGAAGCCAGGAAAATAGTTTCGTCGTTCGCGTATCACACGCCGCTGCTCACGTCGCGGCTGCTGAGCGAACGCACCGGCTTTGACGTGCGCTTGAAGGCGGAGATGTTCCAGAAGGGCGGGTCATACAAGGTCCGCGGGCCGCTCAACAAATTCCGCCACCTGACAGAAGAGCAGCGCAGGCGCGGCGTGATTTGTTCATCGGCTGGGAACCATGCCCAGGGCGTGGCGCTGGCGGCTGGCGTCTACAAGATGAAGGCCGTGGTGGTGATGGCCAGCAACGCGACGCAATCCAAGGTCGACGCCACGCGGGCCTACGGAGCCGAGGTGGTGCAGCACGGGCTGATCTGGGATGAGGCCAATGAAAAAGCCAGGCAGCTCACCGAGGAACGCGGGCTCACCTACATACATCCTTTTGACGATCTGCAACTTATTACCGGGCAAGGCACGCTGGGGCTGGAAGTGTATGAAGACTTCCCCCAGATCGATGTTGCGGTGGTGCCGATTGGCGGCGGCGGGCTGATTTCCGGTGTGTCGATGGCGCTGAAGGCGTTGAACCCGAAGATCAGGATCATTGGTGTGGAGTCGTCAGACGGGCCTGGCATGAAGCGGAGCATCGAGGCCGGACACGTGGTCACCTTGGATAAGATTGACTGCATCATTGACGGGCTGCGGGTGAAGCGGGTGGGCGAGCATACATTTTCCGTGGTGCAGCGCTTTGTGGACGACATTGTGACCCTGCCGGACAAAGAGATTTTCGAGGCCATGATCTGGATCATGTCCCGCTGCAAGCTGGTGGTGGAAGGCGCGGCGGCAGCGCCGGTGGCGGCTCTCTTGCACGGGCTGATCAAAGCGCCCGCGGGTTCCAAGGTGGTTGCCGTGCTCAGCGGCGGGAACGTGAATCTGGACCAGCTCAAAGGGCTTAAATGGAACTAGCATCGTTTCGCACCCTGTAGTACAGCGACTTTCAGAAAAACAAATTCTTTGCTTAGCTTGGGAACATACGATAGTTTAGCCGCATGGCCAATCCACAGGACGAGTTGGAAATTCTGCGCGCGCAGATGGCCTCTCTGACCGCGCGCATACACCGGCTGGAGCAGCGTACCGGGATCGAACAAGTCTTTCAGGGAACAACTCCACCGCCGCCAGTTCCCTCCACTGCGGCTCAGACGCCACCGCCACCACCGCTTACTGTGTCGAAACGCGAGTTGCAGGGCGCAGCGCCTCCGATGCCGATGATTCCGCCCCGACAGAACGTGTCGGCGCCAACCTTTAGCCAGCTTCCACAGCGTTCATCGACGGACCTTGAAGGAACGATCGGCAAGCTGTGGCTGAACCGGATTGGCATTGTCGCCATCCTGATCGGCGTTTCGTATTTCCTGAAGTATGCGATTGACAACAATTGGATAGGCGAGGGCGGGCGCATCGCGATCGGCCTGATTGCGGGCATCGCCGTGATTCTCTGGAGCGAGCGCTTCCGCAGCAAGGGCAGCCCGGCATTTTCTTATTCGCTAAAGGCAGTCGGCATCGGCATTCTTTACCTGTCGCTGTGGGCGGCCTCGCAGCGATATCACCTGGTTCCCCCGAGCATCGCGTTTGTCGCGATGATCGTGGTGACCGCCTCCACCATCACGCTGGCGCTCACGCAGAACGCAGAAATCCTGGCGGTTTACGCCATGATTGGCGGGTTTAGCACGCCGGCACTGGTCTCAACGGGCGAGAACCACGAGATTGTTCTTTTCTCATACGTCTGCCTTCTCGACCTGGCAATTCTGGCCATGGTGACCTTCAAGCCCTGGCGGCGGATTGTGTGGGGCAGCTTGCTGGGCACCGCGATCATGTACGTGGGCTGGGCTGTGGATCATTACGACAACACGGAGCGCCCGGTGACGGTGTTGTTTGCCACACTCTTCTTTGCCATCTTTGCCATGGTGCCGCTGGTCACGCCGCTGACGCGATCGCGCTGGCACAAGGGCTTCTCCATCACGCTGACCGTGCTTCCGCTGGTGAATGCCGCGGGGTTCTTTCTGGCGCTGTTTGCCATGTATGACCGCGAGAAGGTCACGCTGACCTGGTACTCGCTGGCTCTTGCCGCCGTGTACCTGTTCCTGAGCAGCCAATTCAAGCGGCGCGTGGGCAGCGAACCGGACGTGGTAAAGACCATCAATCTTATCCACGTGGCCATTGCCATCGCGTTTATCACCATCGCCATTCCGCTAAAGCTGGACGAGCACTGGATTACGATTGGCTGGCTGATCGAATCGGCGGTGCTGTTGTGGGTGGCAGTGAAGTCAGAAGCGCACTTTCTGCGCTATTTTGCGGGATGCACCCTGGCGCTGGGCATATTCCGGCTGTTGATCATCGACGACTTCCACACGGAGACTCTTATCTTGAACGCGCGCTTTGCCACGTTCCTGGTGGCGATTGCGATCATGGGCGGCATTGTGGCCGCCGGCGAGCGCTTTGCCTCCGAACGGGAGATGCCCCTGGTGAAGGCCGCCGGAGTCGCGCTGAACCTGCTGGCGCTCATTGCGCTCACGCGGGAAGCCAACGACTATTTCAATCGCCAGATCGCAAACGTGTATCTGCACAGGTCTGATTACACGGTAACCAGACAATTTGAAATCGCCCGCGATTTCAGCTTCTCCGCCATATGGATCATCTACGGCGCGGCGCTGATGGTGGCGGGATTCTGGAAGCGCTCAGCTTTTATCCGCTGGCAGGCGCTGGTGCTGGTGGCAGTCACTATCGGCAAAGTTTTTCTGTATGACTCGCGCGAGCTGCAGCAGGTGTACCGAATTCTCAGCTTTATCGCGCTGGGAATTATGTTGATGGCAATTTCTTACGCTTACCATCGCGACTGGCTGAAGCTGTCACCGCGCAAGGCCGGCGCAGCGGGGCAGGAGACATCGGCATGAAGATGAGCGCAGGCTTACTGGCGCTGGCTGTGTTTGCCGGTTCGGCCATTTCGTACTTCAAGTATCAAAGGCCAGTGCAGGTGTCTGGAACTGGACAGCATTACTTCACCGTGGACGAATCGGTATGGAAGAACGCGCGGCCCGATCTCGGCGATCTGCGGCTGTATAACGGGCAGGCAGAACAGCCTTACGCGCTGGAGATCGAACGCGGCAGCCTGGAGCACGACCACAAAGAAGTGCGAGTGATGCAGCAGGGCGCGGTTGCGGGCAAGACGCAGTTCATCATCGACATGTCCGGCGTGGTGGAGTACGACCATATTGACCTGAGATTGGCGGCGAAAAACTTTGTCGCCCACGCAAAGGTGGAAGGCCAGGACGATCTGCACGGCACGCATTGGGCGGTGCTGGCTGAGCCCATTCTTTACGATCTCTCAAAAGACAACCTGGGCGAGAACAGCATGCTTCGCCTGCCGCTCTCTACCTATAAATATCTGCGCGTGAGCATTGACGGGCCGGTAAAGCCCGCAGACATTCTGGGCGCCAGTTCAGAGTTCCGGCAGGAACAGAAAGCCGTGTGGCGCGATGTGGCGGGACCGTCGAAGCCGGCAGACCATGACCACGACAGCGTGCGCGTGTTTGAAGTCCCGCAAAACGTGCCGGTGGAGCGGGTCAGCTTCGATATCGATCCTGATCAGCCGAATTTCCGCCGCGATGTGGAGATCAGGAACGGCGAAGATGTGCGGATCGGCTCAGGCGAGATCAGCAAAGTACACATGGTCCGGAACGGAAACAAGATCGACGCGGAAGATTTGACTGTAGATTTTTCCGCGCTGGGAGAAAAGACGATCAAGGTTGTCATCCACAATGGCGACGACAAGCCGCTCAAACAACGGTCACGATTGCAGCAGCACGCCCGCCGCATTTTTTTTGATGCGCCGCCTTCAGGCCAACTGACGCTTTACTACGGTGACGAAAAACTGGAACCGCCGGTCTATGATTACGCCAAACTCTTTCAGCAGGAAAAAAACGCAACAGCGGCACAATTGGGCGTGGAGCAGGCGAATGCTGCTTATACGGGAAGGCCGGATGAACGCCCGTGGACAGAGCGGCACCCCGCGGTTTTGTGGATCGCGATCATTGCCGCGGTCCTGGTTCTGGGCGCGGTCGCGCTGCGCTCCATGAAGACCGCCGCAGCGTCCTAGTGAAAGACCGCTAACGATTCTTTCTTCGGCTGGCTGGCCAGATGCTGGACAAAGCCCTTTAGCCGTTCTTCCGCGTCTTCCTCTGTGAAGCCTTTGAACGCGATTCCCATGCCCACGCCGGGATGCGAACTGACGGTCGTTCCCGCCAGGCTGATCTCTTTATCATTGGCTTTGATGGCCAGCGTAACCACCTGGCCTGCGGGCAGCGGCGAGAACGTAAAAACATAACAGCCACCAAGTGAGATATCGCCCACTGTGCCCCAATAGCCGGCATTGCCAGTCTGCGGATGAATGCGCACACCTGTGTCGCACGCATAGCGCGGATACCTGCGTCGTTCCTTGTATTCAACTGCCATACAACTGCTCCTTAACATACCCAGACCTGATTGCCGGATATTGTTCCACCATTAGGGCCGGGTGGCGCATTACGTTGGGCAAAGAAGGCAACGTATAAAAGGGACATGTACGGTGGGGTAAACGAATCCCGAAGCGTAGCGAGGGAGCCCTATTGTTACAAGGCTGCCAAGGGATTTTCTGCTCGGATTGTCCTCAGACCAAATGGACGGAAGCAGGGCTCCCTCACCCGCTCGTGAACATTCCACAAACAGCTTGCTGCTTGCGCCGTGGGATTCGGGATTTCAGAATGAACTACCGCAGAGCTTCTTCCACTTCGCTAAGCCAATCGGGCTTCTTCAAAACTTCACGCGGTTTCGGGCCGTCGGCCGCTCCCACAATCCCATCGGTCTCCATAAGGTCGATCAAATGTGCGGCGCGGCCGTAGCCGATGCGCAGCCGCCGCTGCAGCAGCGACGTGGAAGCCTTGCCAAACTCGATGACCAGTCGCACGGCATCGTGGTAAAGCTCGTCGTGTTCGGATTCGCCGTCGTCGCCGGCCTCACCGCCGGCAGAACCGGCAACGGCTTCGCGCTCTTCTTTCGGGACTTCCAGGAACTTTTGTTCGTACTGCGCCTGCGCCTGCGCGCGCCAGAACTCGACCACGGCATGAATCTCTTTCTCCGTCGTGTACGGGGCGTGCAGACGATGCACGCGCGCCGAGCCTGAAGGCAGATACAGCATGTCGCCTTTGCCGAGCAGAGACTCCGCGCCGTTAGCGTCAAGAATGGTGCGCGAATCGATCTTGGTAGCCACGCGGAAAGAAATTCGCGACGGGAAATTGGCTTTGATCAAGCCAGTAATAACGTCCACGGAAGGCCGTTGCGTTGCCAGCACCAGGTGAATTCCGACGGCACGCGCCATCTGCGCCAGCCGTGTAATCGACTCTTCCACGTTCGACTGGTCCAGCATCATCAGGTCAGCCAGTTCATCAATAATGATCACGATCTGCGGCAGCGGTTTCTCATCGCTCGCGTCTTCAAATAGGCTGGGCGTATCGCTCTCAAACAGTTTGTTGTACTGCTCAAGATTTCTCACGCCTTTTGCCGCCAGCACTTTCAACCTCCGCTCCATTTCACGCACGGCGTTGCGCAGAGCATTGGCCGCAAGCTTGGGCTCGGTAATGATCGGCACGTAAAGGTGCGGCACGCCTTCATAAATTCCCAGCTCCAGCCGCTTGGGGTCCACCAGAATCAGCCTCACCTGCTCCGGCGTGGACTTATACAGGATCGACATAATCATCGCGTTAATGGCCACGCTCTTGCCTGAGCCGGTTGAGCCGGCGATCAGCAAATGCGGCATGGTGGCGAGATCGGCCGTAATAATGCGGCCATTGATGTCCTTGCCCATGGCCAGCGTGAGCTTGCTCTTGGTGCCCAGAAATTCCTGTGACTCCACCACCTCGCGCAGCCAAATGGTTTCGCGATGGTGGTTCGGCACCTGAATGCCGACCGTAGATTTTCCCGGCATGCGTTCAATCAAAATACTTTCCGCGCGCATGGCCAGGCAGAGATCGTCTGATAGCGAAGTGATGCGGCTATATTTCACGCCCGCTTCCGGCTTGAATTCGTACGTGGTAACCACCGGGCCGGGATTGATCTGCGTCACCGCGCCGCGGACGTCAAATTCTCCGCATTTATCGGCCAGGACCTCAGCCTGCGCCTTTACTTCTTCCTCATTGATTGCCTGCTGATCTTCCGCCCGATGCAAGAGTGAGCTGGGCGGCAGCTTGTATCCGCCGGCCGCGATCTTCGGCAGCACGGTCTTGCGCTTGGCAGAGAGATCGGCGCGGGCATGAATCG
>Ga0209647_1001961_pt1 | contig 16958 bp, 20 predicted proteins | sample GraSoi_2013_60cm_FD_185827 | JGI IMG/M metagenome (GOLD analysis project Ga0209647, IMG submission 185827) | Grasslands soil microbial communities from the Angelo Coastal Reserve, California, USA - Sample 9_17_2013_60cm (SPAdes) (version 2) | ecosystem: Environmental > Terrestrial > Soil >...
ACCTGCTCTACCTCGTGGTGCCGGCGGCGAACGAATCGCTGCGCAAAGCGCTGCAGGTCCTGCCCGAGATCACCGCCGGGGCGCTGAAGGACCGGGTGCGGCCGCTCTACCTCGAAGAGATCGTGGAAAAGGTAAAGCCGCTGCTGCGCGGCAAGGACGAGGCGCTCAAGCGCCACTACCGCGAGTTCGAGGAGAAGTACCTCATCGTCTGATGCCCTCGCTCGCCGACATCCGCGCGCCGCTGCTCGAGCTCCATAAGACGCTGGTCGACGCCGAGCGCGAGAGCTACGAGCGCAGCCGCGGCCGCATGCAGGACGGCGAGTTTCTGAAAGCGCTGATCGACGACCCGGCATTCGCCTGGCTCGGCGCGCTGACGGCGCTGATCGTGCGGCTCGAAGAGCTCGAGCCCGCGGTGCTGTCGAAGGAATACGTCGCCGAGATCCGGCGCCTGCTCAAGCCCGATAGCTCAGGCTCACCGTTCCAGCGGAAGTACCAGGATCTGCTGCAGCTCCGTCCCGAGGCGCTGGTCGCCCACGGCGCTGTGATGCGCGCGCTTCAGGCCTGAAGCGCCTTCTGCACCCAGTCCTGGATGCCGCGCGCATCCATGGCGCCTGACACGCGCGCCGCTTCCTTGCCCTGCTTGAAGAGGATCAGCGTCGGAATCGAGCGGATGCCGTAGCGCCCGGCGATGTTGGGCGCGGCCTCCGTGTCGACCTTGGCGAACCTCGCGCGCGTCCTCATCTCCGCGGCGGCGCGCTCGAAGCCCGGCGCCATCGCATGGCAGGGCCCGCACCAGTCGGCCCAGAAATCGACCACCACCGGCAGCTCGGTACGCGCCACCGCGGCATCGAAAGTGGCTTCGCTCACCGGCACCGGCTTGCCGTCCAGAAGCGCGCCCTTGCACTTGCCGCACTTCGGGCCTTCGGCCAGTCGTTCGGCAGGTACGCGATTCAATGTGCCGCAGTTCGGGCAGCCGATCAGCACTGGCGTCAATCGATGCGCGCGCCGGAGACCTTCACCACGCGCGCCATCTTCGCGTAGTCGGAGCGCAAGAGCTCGCCGAACGCGTCGGCGCTCATCGCCTGCGGCACCACGCCCTGCCTGTCGAGGCGCTCGAGGATCACCGGGTCCTTCTGCAGCCGCCCCATGGCGGCATTGATCGCTTCCACCGTGGCGCGCGGTATGCCCGCCGGGCCAAGGAGCCCCATCCACGAATCGAAGGCGTAGCCCGGCACACCCGCCTCGTCGATCGTCGGCAGGTCAGGAAGAAATTTCGAGCGCTTGGTGCCGGTGGATCCAATCGCCCGCACCCGCGCATCCTTGATGTAGGGGATGGCGCCAATGTTGGCGGCGATCACCGCCTGCGCGCGGCCGGCGAGTACTTCGTTCACCGCTTCGCCGGTCGCCTTGAACGGCACATGCACCATGTCGATTCGCGCCAGGCTGACGAAATACGCCATCGACAGATGCGTCGCCGAGCCGTTGCCGGCGCTCGCATAGTTCATCTTGCCGGGATTGGCCTTGCCGTACGCCACGAACTCGGCCACGGTCTTGGCCGGCACCGCTGCGGCGATCATCAAGACGTAGTCGACGTTGCCGATGTGCGCGATGGGCGTGAAATCCTTCAACGGGTCGTACGGCAGCTTGGCGTAAAGCGAGCCGGCGATGGTGTGGCTCGCGGCGGCGAGGATCAGTGTCTGGCCGTCGGGCGGCGCTTTCGCGACGAAGGCGGCGCCGATGGTGCCGCCGGCGCCGGCGCGGTTCTCGACGATCACGCTGCGCCCGAGCGCGGTGCCGAGCTCGGCATTGAGCGAGCGCGCCACGATGTCCTGCACGCCGCCCGCGGCGAACGGCACCACGATGCGCGTCACTTGTTGGGCTTGCGCGACCGATGCAACGAGCGCACACAGCGCAAGAAGGAGCTTCAAACCCGGCACCAGTCCTTGATCAGCGCCTCGTACATCGCCACCGCCTGGCGGATGCGTTCCATGCTGCACCACTCGTCGGTCTGGTGCGCCATCTGCGGCTCGCCCGGACCGAGCACCACGGTCGGCGCGCCGGCATAGACCTTGAGCAGGTTGGCCGCATCGGTCATGTACGCGGCGGCGCGCGGCTCGGGTTTTTCTCCGAGGTGAGCGCGCGAGATCTCGAACACGCGGCCGATCCATTCCGCCTGCGGCGGCGTCCATACGGGCGGCAGGTTGGAAAACACGTCCATCTGGGCGTCCTCACCCAATTGGAGTCTCAGGCGCTCGAGCAGCGCGCCGTGGTCCATGCCGGGCACGGTACGGATGTCGACGCCGATGGTCGCCGTATCTGGCACCATGTTGACGCCGCTGCCACCGGTCATAGTCCCGACGTTCATCGTCGGCTTGCCCATTACCGGGTGGGGCGTGGCGGCGAAGTCGAACGCTTCCAGGCGCGCGACCGCGTGCGCCGCCTTGTAGATCGCATTCACGCCGAGGTGCGGCATCGAGCCGTGCGCCGAGACGCCCTTGAAGCTGGCATGGAACTTCACCGAGCCCTTGTGCCCGATGTACGGATAGTTCGACGTCGGTTCACCGACGATCATCGCGCCCGCTTTGCCGAGGAGCTGGGTGCGCGCGAGATGCTGCGAGCCGATGCAGCCGTTTTCCTCCGCCGCAGTCAGCACGATAACGACGCCCGGCGTCCCGGTTAATTTTTTGGCAACCCCGCGCGCCGCCAGCAGGATCGCGGCGACGCCGGCCTTCATGTCGGAGACGCCGCGGCCGTAGAGCCGGTCGCCGTCGGCTTCACCGGCGAACGGATCCTTGGTCCACGGACGGGAGCCAAGCGCCACCGTATCGATATGGCCGGTGAGGCAGAGCGGCGCCTTTGCATCGGAGCCGCCGGCGCGCGCGATCACGCTGGTGCGGCCGGGCTCATAGTCGTGATACTCGACCCGGAAGCCCCACTCCTCGAGCAGCGCGCCGGCATGGCGCGCGCAGTCGTGCTCGCGCCCGGGTGGGTTGATGGTGTCGAAGGCGACCAGCGATCTGGTCAGGGAAATCGCGTCCGCGCCGCTCATGGCGCGAATGATACGGTGCTTAGCGCTCCCGGATAGCGGCGACGCGGATCCGGCGCTCCATGGGGGCATAGGGGCCGTCGGCGATCACGTCCAGGGAACCCAGGAAGACTTCGAGCGGCGGGACTTCCTCGCCGGCCAGCCAGGCGGCAATTTTTTCCGCCGACACATGGAAGAACGCCGCCAGCTGCGCGCGGCCGCCGAGAGTCTGCTCGGCTTGCAAGAGCGTCTTCGCGTAGCGCGTGCGCTGATCCATGCCGCGGTACTTGCAGGGGACGTGCCTGACGCCGAAGTCCGGCGGGCCCCCTCGCGATTCCGCGACGCCCGGCCGGCCTAGGCCGTGGCGCTGCGGTCGCTGCGTCGGCGCCGCGGCACGCCCGCCGCCTCGCGCGCCGAGCGGCGGTCATGCTCCGCGAGGATCAGCTCCATGGCCCGTTCGAATACCGCGCGCGGCGGCCCCGAACGCGCCGCGAGCCACTCGTCTAGCTCGGCGCTTTTTACACCCAGGAACGCGGCGAGCTTGTCGCGCCCGCCCTGCAGGTGCTCGCACTGCTGCAGAATGCGCGCACACATCTCGGCCCATCTCGGTTGGTGAACCATGGGGCTGCAGCGAGCAAATTCGGGGCCAGGGTCGTAACTATTGCTCCTTGATGCCGGCGGCGCGCACGATCTCGCCGTACTCGGCCTGCTCCTTGCGCAGGTACGCGGCGAACTCGGCGGTGGAGAAGCGGCGCAGCACCGCGCCCTGCTCCTCGAACTTGCCGCCGACCTCCGGCGAAGCGAGCGCGTCGTTGAGCTCGCGATTCAACCGCTCGACGATCGCGGCCGGCGTCTTCGCCGGCGCGAAAAGCCCGGTCCACGCCACCATGTCGAAGCCCTTGAGCTCCGGCGACTCGGCGAGCGCAGGGATCTGCGGGGCCGAGGCGAGCCGTTGCGGCGTCGTGACGCCGAGCGCCTTGAACTTGCCGGCCGCCACCTGCGGCAGCGTGGCGATGGTGACGAGCATGGCGAGATCGATCTGGTTGCCCATCAGATCGCCGTAGATCTGCGCCGCGCCCTTGTAAGGCACATGCACGATATCGATGCCGGCGCGCGCCTTCACGCGCTCCATCGCGAGATGCAGCACGGTGCCGACGCCGGAGGTGGCGTAGGAGAGCTTGCCGGGTTGTGCGCGTGCGAGCCTGATCAGATCGCCGACGTTGTCCGCGGGCAGCGTGGGCCTGGCGACGATGATCATCGGCGCCGCGTTGATAATCCCAATCGCCGCGAGCTCGCGCAGGCTGTCGTAGCGCACCGCCGAGGGCGTGACGAACTTCGCGATCGAGATCGCGCTGTCGACGCCGATCAGCAGCGTATAGCCGTCGGGCGCTGCCGCCACCGCCTTGCTCACCCCGATGACGCCGCCCGCGCCGGGCACGTTCTCCACGATCACGCTCTGTTTGAGAGTGTCGTTGAGCCGCGTGGCGAGCACGCGCGCCGCGAAGTCGACGTTACCGCCCGGCGGGAACGGCACGATCATGGTGATGGGCCGCGCCGCGGGCCAGCTCTGCGCTGCGGCAGCCAATGGGAAGCACAGCGCGATTGCAGCCAATAGTCGAATCATTGAGCGTCCCCCCGCAAAGCATCGAATTCGGCGCTCCACTCGCGCCGCCATCTGCGTTTCGTATCCTCGTCGAGCCATGCCGCGTCGATGCCGTTCAGCATGAACGCACGAATGTCGTCGAGCCCGAAGCCGAAGTCGCGCATCATCATCTGCCAGGCGAGCGTCGGCGTCACGTTGTGCAGCGTCGGGTCGTCGGTGTTCGGATGGATGCGGATGCCCTGGCGCGGCAGGTGCCGGATCGGATGGTCGAGCGCCCAGCGTTCCTTCGGCAGCGTGCGCAGGTAGTAGGAGTTGGTCGGCACCACGGTGAACACGATGCCCGATTCGGCGCAGCGCCGCGCGTAGTCCGGGTTGTCCAGCACCGTGTATCCATGGTCGATACGATCCACGCCCAGCACCTCGATCGCTGCTCGCACATTGTTCCAGGGGCAGCCGAACTCGCCGGCGTGCGCGGTGCGCTTCAACCCCGCCTTTGCCGCCAGGCGATACGCCTGCTCGAACAGTTCCGGCGGGCGGTCGATCTCGCTGTAATCGACGCCGATGCCGACCACCTCGGGCGCACGATGCGCGCTCACCCAGTGCACCATCTCGACCGCAGCGGCCGGCACCTGCTCGCGGTCGATGGCGGGGATCAGCCGCCCGGTGATGCCTTTCGCATCGCGCATCGCGCGCACTATCGCATCGTGCGCCTTCGGATAGGTAATACCCGAGACGCGCGCCGTGCCGGTCGGGTTCCAGAAAATCTCGGCGTAGCGCACCGTGTGCGCGGCTGCATCCTCCAGGTATTCGCTCGTCAGCCGGTAAAGATCGTCAGGCTCCTGGATGATCTCGTCCAGCGTGCGCAGCGCCTTCAGCACGCCGACCGGCTTCTCGCCGCGGATATAGAACGCCTCGATCTCCTCGCGCGGGATAGGAGCGCCGGCCTTGCGCGCGAGGTCGATGAAGGTCTCGCGGCGCACGGTGCCGAGGAGGTGGCAGTGCAGCTCGACCTTCGGAATGGCGCGCATCAGTTCGAGGCTCATGCGCGCCATCCTATCCAGTCGCGGAGCGCGTCGCCCATCACCCACTGGTGGTCGAGCCAGGGCAGCTCCTCGGTGAAGAGCGTGACGCACTGGCGCCACGAGCACGGCATCTTGGTGACGTCGGTGCCCCAGAAGAAGCGCCGCGGGCCGAAGGCATCGTAGATGCGACGCAGGTGGCCGTGGACGCTCCTATATGGATACGGGTCTTCGGCGTACGCCGGCACGCCAGTCGCCTTCACCGCGACATTCGCATGTCGAGCCAGCGCTTCGAGCTCGGCGACATGGCGAAACGCCGCATCGCCCTTCGCGCCGAGCGGTACGCCGAGGTGATCGACGATGAGCCGCAGACGTGGATGGCGCGCCGCGAGCTTGCCGAGCTGCGGCAGAAACGCCGCCGCCGCGAGCGCAATCGGAATACCGAGCCGCGCCGCGCCCGACCAGAGCCACTCGAGGCCTTCGCCTTCCAGCCAACGCGCATGCTGCGGCTCGTTGAAGATGTAGCGCAGCCCGAGCATGCCGGGCTGTGCCTTCCAGCTCTGCAGCGGTTGGGGATTGTCCAGCGGGAAATTGCCCAGGACGGCAAAGCGGCGCGGATGCGCAGTGGCGGCGGCGATGGCGATGCGATTCGCATCGGGATCCCACGCCGGCGGCTGGATCACCGCGGCGTCGACACCGGCCTCGTCCATGTCGGCGAGCGCCTGTTCCTTCGAGTACGGCTGTTGCCGATGCGCGGCGCGCGGCTTGCCCTTCTCCCAGAGGTGAATATGCGCGTCGACGATCACTCGAAGCTGAAGACGAACTTGCCGCCGCGGCCCGCTTTGAGCGCGGCGTACGGTTCTATCCCGAGTGGGGATGGCGAGATGCGTTCCGAGGCACGCAACGCGCCGCTCTCGAAATGCGGCGCGAGCTCGCGCAAAAGGCGGGCGCACTCGGCTGGCGAATAGAGGAGCGAGTTGACGCCGACGATGCTCGCCTCGCGGCGATAGAGCTCGCGGATCGGCACGTTCTCTTTGCCCTCGCCCGGCGCCACGATCACCACCACGCGGCCATGGCGCTCGAGCGCGGCGATCGCCGGCGCGAGCCAGTGGCCGGTGGTATCGAAGATGACGTCCCACTGGCCTTGCAATGGCTGTCCAGTAGGAAGACCTGCGCGCACCGCACCCTCGACCTCGGCATGACGCAAGCGTGCGAGATGCACAGCCGCGGCGCCGACGGCGCCCGCGGCGCCGAGGACGAGCAGCTTCGTGCCTTTGCCGACGCGCGCCTGCTCCAGCGCATGCCACGCCGTCACATAAGGCACGCCGCAAGCTGCGGCCTGAGTAAATGAGAGCGAGCGCGGCTTGCGCGCCACCGCCGCAGCGGGGATGACGAGGTACGCGGCATGCGAGCCATCGCGCGTGAAGCCGAACTCGGCGCCGGTGCCCCACACCGGCTCGCCCGAGTGCGCGAGGACGCCGGCGAAATCGCGCCCGGGGACGCGCGGCAGCGTGGTGTAGCGATGGTTGCCCATCACGTTCGAGAGATCGCTGCGGTTAACCCCCGCCGCCTTGACCTCGACCAGCACCTCGTCCTTGCCGGCCGCCGGCGTCGGCGCCTCGACCAGCTCGAGATGCGCGAGATCGCCGGTGCGCTCGAAGCGCAGCGCCTTCACTTCCGATATTTCTTCGCCGCGGCGGCGAACGCCTCGTAGTCTTCCTTGCCCTGCGGCGTCGCGGTGAGAATCGGCGTCGCCGCGGCGATCGACTCGTCGAGGAAGCGCTTCTCCTCGGCCGCGGGCAGATGGATCTCCTTGCCGCCGTTCTGCGCCCAGATCTTCTCCGAGCGCTTGATGTCCTCGGCGGCCCAGCCGAGGATGACCTGGTCGGCCTTGTAGGCCTCGCTGCGCACGATTTTCTCCAGCTCCGGTCCCAGCGACTTGATGAAGTTTCGGTTCACTAGCGGGACCGTCGCCGCCCAGTGCGACGGCAGGTAGGTCATGGTCTTCGCGATGTCGTAGAACTTGAGCGCGGTGAAGAGCGTGGTCCCCGCCCAGACGCCATCGATGGTGCGGTTCTGCAGCGCCGGCAGCACCTCGCCGAACGGCATCGAGAGCGGCGAGGCGCCGAAGCGCTTGAGCGGCTCGATCTGCAGCGGCGAGCCCGGCACGCGGATCTTCTGGCCCTTGAAGTCGGCCAGCGTGTGGATCGGCTTGTGCGACACGATCACATATTGGCTGGGGATGACGATCGAGAGCGCTTCGACGCCTTTGCTCGCCCCGAAGGTGGCGATGCGCTGCTGGATCGCCGGATCGTGCAGCACGCGAAAGCCATGCTCGAGGCCGTCAAAGAGTCCCGGCGCCGCGAGCACCGCGAAGCGCGGTTCCAGGGGTTCATAAAAACCCGAAGCGTTGAACGCCATCTCGATGGTTCCCAGCGCGACGCCCTCGATGGTGCGCGGGATCTGGCCGAGCTGGCTCGCCGGATAGACCTCGGCCTTGATGCGCCCGCCGGAGCTCGCCTCGACGCCTTTCTTGAACGTATTGAGCCACTCGACCAGCGCATCGCCCGAGGTCGAGGTCGAAAGCTTCATCGTGTACTGCTGCGCGCTCGCCGTACCGGCGAGCACCGCGAGCAGGATTGCAGCCAGGCGAATCATGGTCCATCTCCCTTTCTGAACAGTTGAACGATCTGCAGCACCGCCAGCACGGCGATCAGCCCGAATCCGAGCACGATGGCGCTGTGCGGGATCCACATCGGGATGCCGGCATTCTGGCTGCGCGCATCGAGTCCCGCCATCTGCGTCACGTAGCCCGACGATACATAAAGCACCAGGCTCGCGAGCACCAGGATCAGGACCAGCTCCGCTGCCGCCAGCACCGCCTTGATGGCGCCCGGCAGCCGCTGCACCAGCACATCCATGCGCAGGTGGATCCTGCGCCAGGTCGCCACCGCGGCGCCGAGGAAGGCGATGTACACCATTATGTAGATCTGCACCTCGTCGGCCGAAATGAAGGTGCTGCCGAAGATGTAGCGCCCGACGACGTTGACGAAGTTGATGAGCACCGCAATGATCAGCGCGAGGCCGAGCAGCTTCTCGAGGCCGAGCGCCAGCGCGTCAATGGACCGGTTCAAGCGCCTTCTTTCCACGAATCAGATCCGCCGCCTTCTCCGCGATCATCATCACCGGCGCGTTGATGTTGCCGCCGACCATATCCGGCATCACGGAGGCATCGACCACGCGGAGCCGCTCCACGCCTTGCACCCTGAGCTCCTCGTCGACCACATCGCCCATGCGGCAGGTGCCGAGCGGATGATGCACCGTGATCGAGGTGGCGCGCACGTGCGCGTCGAGCTCGGCGTCGGATTGCCTGCCGGCGCCGGGCGCGAGCTCCGCGGCGATGTACTTCTGCAGCGCGCCCTGCTTCGAGACATCGCGCGCGACGCGGATCGCCTTGCGCAGCGTCGGCCAGTCTTTGCCACTGGAGAGAAAGCGCTGCTGGATGCGCGGCGCGGCCGTTGGATCGACGGAGGCAAGCTTCACCTGCCCGCGGCTCTCGGGGCGCAGCAGCACCACTACGCAGGCGAAGCCGTCCGCGAAGGGTTTCAGTAGATAGGGTTCTGCGCCCAGCGGCGCGCCCTGGAAGAGAAGCTGCATGTCCGGCACGCGCAGGCTCGGGTCGGTCTTGAGGAATGCGACCAGCGGCCCAGGCAAATCGGTGGCGAAGCCGGTGCCGAGGAAGTAGCACTTGGCGAGCTCCAGCGCGATGCGATCGGCGCGCATGTGGCGATGAAAGGGCCCGGGCTCCTTGCGCCGGTACGGCAGCGGCGCCATGACGTGGTCCTGCAGGTTTTTGCCCACGCCTTTTACTTCCGCCTGCACCTTGATGCCATGCGGTCGCAGCTCCTCCGGATCGCCGATGCCGGAAAGCATCAAGAGCTGCGGCGAGTTGATCACGCCGCCGGCGAGCAGCACCTCGCGCTGCGCCTGGACCCGGTGCTTCTGCCCATCGCGGAGGTATTCAACGCCCACGGCGCGGCCATTCTCGATGACCACGCGCGTCGCATGCGCGTTCACCTCCACGCGCAGATTCGGACGGCGCAGCGCCGGCCGCAGGTAGGCATCGGCCGCGCTGCAGCGCCGGCCGGCGCGGATGGTGCATTGCATCTGCGCGAAGCCGTGCTGCTCGGCGCCGTTGTAATCCTCGGTGAACGGATGGCCGGCGGCCATGCCCGCCTGCGTCCACGCCTCGAACAGCGGATCGGCATAGGTGGAGCGACGCGTCGCCAGGGGCCCGTCGCCGCCGCGATAGGCGCTCGCGCCTGCTTCCCACGACTCCTGCTTGCGGAAGTACGGCAGCGCGTGCGCGTAAGACCACCCAGAAAGTCCGCTCGCCGCCCAGCGCTCGTAATCCGCGCGATGCCCGCGCACGTAGGCCATGGCGTTGATCGAGGACGAGCCGCCGATCACCTTGCCACGCGCGCACTCGACCGCGCGGCCGCCGACGCTTTCCTCGGGCTCGGCGAAATATCCCCAGTCATGCAGCCGCTTGGTGAGCAGGCGCCCCCACGCCAGCGGGATGCGCAGCCACGGATCGCGGTCCCAGCCGCCGGCCTCGAGCAGGAGCACGCGCACGCCCGCGTCCTCGGTGAGCCGGCTGGCGAGCACGCAGCCCGCCGAGCCGGCGCCGACGATCACGTAGTCGTAGCTCAATTCGCTTGGATGTCTGCTGACCCCTTGACAAGGGGGTCGTGAGCCGAAGGCGCAGCGGGGGATTTGATATTCGGAAAACCGAAAACCCCCCGCTCGCTTAGCTCGCTTCCCCCCTTATCAGGGGGGCAAAGCCAAAACCTCATGCGGCGGTGGCTTTTTTGAACGCCTGGCGCGTCGAGATCACGCCATCCCAGCGTTGCACGTTCGGCAGGTCGGGAAGCTCGATCGGAAAGCGCAGGCAGCGATGCACGATCGGGCCGAGGCAGAAGTCTGCAATGGTGATCTCGTCGCCGGCGACCCACTTCTTCATCGTCTTGTCGAGGATCGCGAGCTGCGCGCCGAGGTCCTTCTCCTGCGCGGCGAAATCGGCGCTGCGCTTCGCTTCCTCCAGCTTCGCCTCGCGGAACATCGCGAGATACGGGTTGTTGAGCGACGCGAGCTGCCAGTCCATCCAGCGCTCGACGTGCGTGCGCGTGGCGGCGTCATCGGGGTAGAAGTCGCTCTTCGCCTTATTGGCGAGGTAGCGCAGGATGGTGTTCGACTCCCAGATGATGACCTCGTCATCGACCAGCGTCGGTACCTTGGCGTTAGGGTTCTTGGCGAGGTAATCGGGCGTCTGCGTGTTGTTGAACTGGCGGCCGTAGTCCTCGCGCTCGTAGGGCATCTTCAGCTCTTCGAGCAGCCACATCACCTTCTGGACGTTGCCCGACGTTTTCCTGCCCAGCAGTTTCATTTGCTCTCCGGTTTGTAGGCGATCGCGTCTATTTCGATCCTGGTGCTGATGACAGCACGCGCTTCCACAGTGGTCCGGGCCAGCGCAGCGTTGGGGAACATCTTGGCGAACACGCCGTTGTAGCGACCGAAGTCGCGCGCATCCTCGAGGTACACGGTGGCCTTGACCACGTCTTCGAGATCGGCGCCCGCCTCCTTCAGCGCGCGGCGCACCGCCTCGATGCACCAGCGCGTCTCCTCCTCGATCGTGCCCGAGAACATGTTGCCGTTCTCGTCCTTCGGCACCTGGCCGGAGATGAAGATGAAATCGCCGGCGCGCACCGCCGGATGGAAGGGCAGATTGGGATTTTTCTTGCCGAAGGCTTGGCGGCTCACTTGCGCTCCACGATGTCGATGCCGCGCTGGCGGTCGACCAGATACATCAGGCCGCGCGAATCGATGGTCACGTCGTTGGACGACACGCGCTCGAAACCGCGCGGGGTGTCTGGGACGTAGTGGCCGACTTCCTGCGGCCGGAAGGGATCGGAGACATCGACCAGGCGCAGGCCTTGCGCGAACCAGGCGAAGGGAATCACCGCGTCGCCATTCAGGCGCTCGGAAGGCTGATGGCAGCCCGTCATCGCGACTTGTGGCGCGCCGTCGGGATCGGCTTCCGGTACCTGGAAGGTGCTGATCGGGATCGGATGGCGCTCGTCGGTGATGTCGTAGATCCAGGTGAAGGCTGGCGCGGACGGCGAACGCTTGGACACATCCTCATCGGCCACCACCATCACCGAGCGGCCTTTCAGCTTCTGCGGCAGCGGCAGGCAGGTGTGCGTCGGATGCGGGAACGCCTTGCTCTTCACGCCTTCGGCGACCAGCTTGGGGCGCGACAGGTCGCTGATGTCGAGGATGAAGATGCCGTGGTGCCAGTAGCTGACGTAGAGCCGGTCGCCCAGGCGCAGCGGATGATGGCAGCGCGGCTCGGCGTAATCGGCCCACGGATATTCCTCGCCGCCCGCGGCCCACTGTCCCGGAATCCACCAGCGGCTGACCTCCACCGGGCTCGACGGATTCTTCAAATCCAGGATCATGCAGATGTTGCCGACGTAGCCTTCGACGGTCGGCGAGATGTAGGCGTAGCGGCCGTCGAAAGAGTAACGGTGCACGCCTTTGCCCGCGGTCTGCCACTTCGCGAGCTGCTTCGGCTTCGAAGGATTCGATACGTCGTAGATCCCAAGTCCGCCGCCGAACTCCGGAGTGTCTTGCCCGAAGCGCTCGTGGTTCACGATCATCACGCCGTTCGCGACGCGCACCTTGTGCGAGTGCCAGCCCTCGGGCATCGGCACTGTGGCAAGCAGCTTGGGATTGCGCGGATCCGAGACATCCAGGATCGAGGTACCGTTCGGATTGCGCATGTGCCCGACGTAGAGCGTGTTGCCTTCGACCCAGACCTGGCCGCCGCCCGCGATGTCGATGTGCGCGACCAGCGCTGTGTTGTGAGCTTTCATTTCCAGATGAGAAAAATGGGGTCTGTCCCCATTTAAAGGCGTTCCACGTCGCCGCCGGCGGTGCGTCCCCAGCGCTTGTGCAGGCCGAAGGCGCGCAGCGCCGGCTCGTCGCTCGCGATGAAGAGCACGATCGGATGGGTCTTCGATTGGTTGACGTGCTCGTACCACTCACCCGCCGGCACGGCGAGGGTGTCGAAGTTTTTCCAATCGTAGCGCTTGCCGCCGATCAGCGTGTGGCCGAGGCTGCCGCCTTCGAACGGCGTGACCAGCAGGCTCGCGGTCTGGCGCTGCGCGCGCGTGCGCTCGCCCGGGCGCAGCATCTGCGCGAAGAAGGTCATGGTCTTGAACAACGGGCCGCCGTTGACCGGATCGACATACTCGACGGTGAGGGCGTCATAGGGATCGCCGTCCCAGTCCTTGTGGTTCTCGAGCAGCTCGCGCAGCGGCTCCCAGCGGTAGCAGTACATCGGTGAGGCGTTGCCGGTGCCGCGCTGGTGCCGGACGAAGCGCGGCATATAGCCGCCGTGGCCGTAGATGCGCTCGGAATAATCGGCCGGCACCTTGGCCGACTGCTTCTCCTTGCGCACGCCGGATTCCTTGTAGTCGTGCTCGAAATAGACGGCGTTCAGCGTCTCCACCAGCGGCAGGTCGAGCACCGAGAGATTCACCGCCGGCTGATCGCCGACGTTGCCGTGGTTGTGCCAGGTGTCGTGCGGCGTGAGCACCAGGTCGCCGGGGCCGAATACCATGTCCTCGCCTTCGACGCCGGTGAAGTTCTGCTTGCCGGTCAGGCCGAAGCGGATCGCGCTCGGCGAGTGGCGATGCGGCGGCATGACTTCGTTCGGCGAGTTGAGCCGGTACGCGGTGTACATCGTGGTCACGGTAGCGCGGCGCGGCGCCAATCCGGGATTCACCAGGATCAGCGAGCGGCGCTCGGATTCCACGGTGGTGACGAGCTTCGCCGCGCTGACGAGCAGCGGCTCGATGACATCGGTGTAGGACCAGAGGAACGGCAGCGCGCGCGGCGCCGCGCCCATCAGGCGCTTCACCTCGTCGTGTCCCGGCCCGGCGTTGACCGCCCAGAACGGGAACAGGTGCTTGCGCTCGATATCGTCGTGCAGCGCGTCGAGCGCGGCGCTGCGGTCTTTGCTGGTGGCGGCGACGGAACTCATCGGTGACTCCTTTGAACGGTGCTATTTTACGGTCGCTTGCTCGCCCGCCTTGCATCTGGTTTCGCCCTGCTCGCGGCCGCGGCCCTGGCGGGCGCGCAGGGATTCCCGTCCCGGACGGTGAAAATCACCATGCCGCACTCGAGCGGCGCCGCGCCGTCCATCTTCATGCGGCTCATCGCCGAGAAACTCTCGGCGGTGTGGGGGCGCCAAGTGGTGGTCGAGAACCGGCCGGGCGCGAGCGGCTTCATCGCCATCGAGGCGATGAAGAGCGCAGCGCGCGACGGCCACGAGCTGCTCGCCGTGGCGAACTCGCACATGACGATCAACCCGTCGCTCTACCGCAAGCTGCCCTACGACCCGGAGAAGGACTTCGTGCCGGTGGCGATGGTGCTCTACGCCTCGTTCTTCGTCACGGTGGCGAGCAACGGGCCCTACCAGAGCGTGCCGGCGATCATCGCCGCGGCGAAGGCGAATCCCGGCGGCGTCATCTACAGCTCATCCTACGTCGGCAGCCCGTCGCATCTGGGCGCGGCCGAGCTCGAATACCTCACCGGCACGAAGATGGTGCACGTGCCCTACAAAGATCAGTCGCAGATGTACATCGGCATCGCCAATGGCGACATCCACTGGGCGTTCTCGACCATCGGCTCGGCGCTGCCGCTCATCAAGGCCGGCCGCATCAAGGTAATCGCGATCGCCGCAAGACAGCGCATCGCGAGCGCGCCCGACGTGCCGACCGTCGAGGAAGCCGGCGGCCCGGCGGGCTTCGAGATCGACTCGTGGATCGGCCTGGTCGCGCCGCGCGGCACGCCGATGGAGGTCGTGCGCAAGATCAACGCCGACGTCAACCGCCTGATGTCCGACCCCGAGGTCCTCGAGCGCATGAAGCTCTTCGGTTTCGAGCCGGCACCGATGAGCCCGGAGGAGATGGCCGCCGTGATCCGTGCCGACACCGCCAAGAATGCCGCCACCGTGCGCCGCACCGGCGCCACCGCCGAATAATCTAAGGATCGCGAAACTCCACGCTCCAGTGGCTGCCGTCGCAGAACGGCTTGTTCTTCGACGCGCCGCAGCGGCACAGCGTGTAATGTTCCTTCGACGCGCCGTCGCCGAACTCGACGCCCATCAGCTCGATTGCGCCGGACACCGCATACGGACCGTTGTCGGTGACGACGACCTTCGATGGCCGCTCGACGTCCTTCGCCTCGACACCGTCAATGGCATAGCTCAACGCGCCAGACGGGCACTTCCGGATGGTTGCAATCACCTCCTCCACCGCCGCGCCATCGGGATCGATCCACGGCTCCTTGCCGTAGAGGAACACGGACTTGAGTCCATCGGTGCAATGTCCGGCGTGCGAGCAGATGGCGCGGTTGTCGAAGATGGTGACGCGCTTGCCGGCGTAGCGCGAGCGCCGGTTGTCGGCGCCGTCGCTGAGCTTGCGGTCGGAGAAACCGATCGCGCTGTGCGTGCCATCGCAGAACGGCTTGTTCTTCGAGCCGCCGCAGCGGCACAGCGCCACGCCGCGCACATTGGCGCAGGTCGCACCCGATTGCCGCACGAGGTTCGGCACCTCGACCGGCTGCGGATCGTTGATCAGGTAACAGGGCCCATTGGGCATGGCGGCGATGCGCGGCTTTGGCATGACGCCATCGTAGCGCCGCCGATGCGTCGCGCGCGGACGACATCGCCTCCGATGGGACCAGCGCCACGGCCCACAGGCGCAGCGGGGATTTCATTCGCGCCCGGTAGCCTCGACGGCATGCTCTGCGCCACCGACCGCTGCCTCACGCGCATGCGCGACGCGATCGAAGCCCACTTCCGCGGCGAGCTCGAGCTCGGCCGCCTGGTCCATCGCCTGGCGGCGCTCCTCGCGCGCGCCGAGGTCGAGCAGGACTGGCGCGACGAATTCACCATGGCGTGGCTCGAGCTCGAGCAGGTGCTGCTGATCGCCGCCGACTGCGGCGAGCCCGAGCTCGTCCCGCACAGCGAGCGCGTGGTGCTGCGCGTCCTGAGCCGCCTGCTCGCGATGGTCGAGATCCAGCTGATCGCACGCCGCGGCGCTTAAACCCGCCTATGATTCGCGGCTGGAGGAAACGGCCATGGATCGTCGACGGATACTCAAGGCCGCTGCCGGCGCGCTCGGCGTAGCGGGTCTGCGCGAAGCGCTCGGCGCGGTGGGCAGCATGGCCGAGCTCGGCTTCGCCGAGCTGCCCGACGGCACGCTCGAGGAGCAGATCCTGCACGCGTTGCCGGGCAAGCTCCCCCTGATCAAAAAAACCTTCCGCCCGCCGAACTACGAGACGCCGGTCGAGTATTTCCGCACGCCGTACACGCCGAGCAAGGCGTTCTTCGTGCGCTGGCACCTCGCGGCGATTCCGCAGCTCGCGGTGAAAGACTGGACCCTCAGCGTCGGCGGCGAGAGTGCCGAGCGCGAGCTGAAATTGACCTTTCAGCAACTGAAATCCGAATTCAAGCCGGCGCAGGTCGCCGCGGTCTGCCAGTGCTCGGGCAATCGGCGCGGCCTCTTCGAGCCGCACGTGCCCGGCGTGGAATGGGGCATCGGCGCGATGGGCAATGCGATATGGCGCGGCGTGCGCCTCAGGGACGTGCTGCAGAAAGCGGGCGTCAAGTCCGATGCGCTCGAGGTGGTGTTCGACGGCGCCGACCATGGCGCGATCGAGAAGACGCCCGACTTCGTCAAATCGATTCCGATCGAGGTCGCGCTCGACGAGAACACGCTCATCGCGCTTGAGATGAACGCCGAGCCGCTGCCGCACTGGAACGGCTTTCCGGCGCGCGTCGTCGTGCCCGGCTGGACCGGCACGTACTGGGTCAAGGGGCTGACCAGCGTAAGAGTGGTTTCCAAGCCGGAGAAGAACTTCTGGATGGCCGCCGCTTATCGCCTGCCGCGCGGGCGCTTCAAGACGCCGAGCTTCAAGTCCCAGCTCACCGAGGCGAACGAGCCGATCACTACGATGGTGGTGAACTCGCTCATCACCTCGCTCAAGTCCGGCCAGCAGCAGCGCCGCGGCACGCCGCTCGACGTGCGCGGCGTGGCGTGGGACGGCGGCGCGGGCATCGCAAGCGTCGAAGTGAGCAGCGATGGTTCCAATTGGACGCCCGCCAAGCTCGGCAAAGATCTCGGCCGCTACTCGTTTCGCCAGTTCTCGCACAGCGTGCCGACGCCCGAGCGCGGCGCCA